>Ga0222719_10001474_pt1 | contig 22755 bp, 21 predicted proteins | sample C33_34DmetaG_FD_165039 | JGI IMG/M metagenome (GOLD analysis project Ga0222719, IMG submission 165039) | Estuarine water microbial communities from San Francisco Bay, California, United States - C33_34D | ecosystem: Environmental > Aquatic > Marine > Unclassified | place: USA: California...
TTATAGGGGCTTTTGTTACAATTTGACCTTCAAGAGTTCCAATTCTACTCGCATTAGAGGCCATATCCGTCTCGAGAACCTCAATGCGCGCAGTATTTGAGGCTGTATCCGTCTCGAGAACCTCAATGCGCGCAGTATTTGAGGCTGTATCCGTCTCAAGGACCTCAATACGACCAGTATTGGATGCCATATCCGTCTCAAGAACCTCGATGCGTCCAGTATTAGAGGCAAGATCTGTCTCGAGTACCACAATACGTCCAGTATTGGAGGCAAGATCTGTCTCGAGTACCACAATACGCGCAGTATTCGAGGCTGTATCCGTCTCAAGGACCTCAATACGACCAGTATTGGATGCCATATCCGTCTCAAGGACCTCAATACGACCAGTATTGGATGCCATATCCGTCTCAAGAACCTCGATGCGTCCAGTGTTAGAGGCAAGATCTGTCTCGAGAACCTCGATGCGTCCAGTGTTAGAGGCAAGATCCGTCTCAAGGACCTCAATACGTCCAGTGTTAGAGGCAAGATCTGTCTCAAGGACCTCAATACGTCCAGTGTTAGAGGCAAGATCTGTCTCAAGGACCTCAATACGACCAGTATTGGATGCCATATCCGTCTCAAGGACCTCAATACGCACCACATTTGATTCTAAATCCGTAGCTAACGCAACACCATCGAGTGTGGTACCGAGACCAAAATACGCATTAGCTGTAACGTTACCATAGACCTGGACACTCAACGCGTTTGAAGAATCGGGTACAATATACCTACCACTTGGACTACTGTCTGTATACGCAAGTACCAATTTTTCGGCATCTTCTATGTATCCAACAGTGACATTAGAACCTGGACGATTCATAATGATACCCAAATCAAAAATGAAATCAGTGCTTGTATTATTCTTTCCCAATTCTATGATTGGATCGGAAATGGTTAAATTTTCGGAGTGTACAAGCGTTGAATCTCCACGCACTGTTAAATTTCCATCAACAACCAAATTTTGTTCTATGTAGGTACTACCCAATACAGTGAGAACATTGGAGTCAGTATCACTGACATACAAGTTTGATCCCACATCAAGTGTGTGTATAGGTGACGTGTTGGCTATACCCACGTTAGAAATACTCACAAACCCAGTTGTTGGATTATTAAACTCAAGTGTATTCGTTGTTGTATTTCCATAATCACTCACATCTTGAAGTGTTTGATTATCAGCACTAATACCAGCATCTACAATTTCTTTTGTGACTGTGTTATACACGAGTGTATTTGATAAAACACTCGTGTCATACCTGATCGGGGATACATACAAACCACTTAACGGTGCGTTGAGGGATACATTAGACGCATTTATTATTACCGTATTGATAGCTTGTTCGTCTGGAACATTCTTACCGATTCGTATCCGCTCGGACCTTTCAATGGTATTTAAGTTTTTTACCATTTATATAAGAGATGATTTTATTTCACCCCATCCACCTCGCTTATATGCCCAGAATTCGTCATCTTCTGTATTATAAACCATTAGACCTGGTTCAGGTTTTTTAATTTTAAGTATTTGTTCCGTTGTCAACCGTGGGAGTAACATACCGCGTGTTGTAGAATCTACAGCCAGCGCCGCGGATGGATACGCACTATTTGAACCAATTGTGACACATCCATTTCCATCAATAGTCATACTTTCTTGAATTTCACCATTTGGACGTTTTGTCTTTATTACGAGACCACCAGGTCTTCCAGATGAAGTACCATTATTTGCTTTTGTATACGCGTTAATTTCTACAAGATTATTGATTCGGATGGTGCGAACTTCGCCCATATCTGTCAGTATATTTGGTTCTTCAAATATTGAAATTCTCGAGGATGCCTCTGTCGTACCTATACCCACATTACCGATTGTCATTAGCGAAAGCTTTGGGTGTTCAAATTGAACGGACACCGTCGTATTACTTTGCTCAGATGTAATACTTTGAAGTGTGCTTGGTGGTGGTACTACTTCAAGAATCTTAAGTCTCTCATCAATCTTTGGAACTTGTTTCTGAATTTCATAGAGACCCTTTTCAGTTGAATACACATTTGATACCATAGCTTCGAGTGGAATAAATCTTTGAACTTGTTTTTCCAATACATCAACCTTTGGTGTATACGCTTGAACAACTTGTATGAAGGGGTCAACTCTCACTATGCGTGGAATATATGTTACGAGATCATCCACGATGGGTTCAAGTCTCTCTATACGAGGTCCATATGTTTCATGTGTGTGTACGGATGGTATCAAAGCTTCGGTCTTTGCGACTTTAGATTCCAATACTTGTACCCGTGGAGTAATCTTTTCCACAGTGGTCACTCTCTTCTCAGTGGCTTCTACAATTGGTGTGATGATATCCAAACCCACTTTAGATTTTTCTACGGTAGGAACAAAACTCTCAAGAGTTTCCGCTTTTTTCTGAAGTGTCTGTATATCCATCAAATTTTTATCAACAATTTGTGGAATGTGTTTAAGATCAGACTCAAATGTTTCAAGGTGCTTAACATCATTCTTCACTTTATCTTGAAGTTGTCTGACGTTATCCTCCAAAATGTGAATTTTTGGAATTTCGCAAACAATTCCATCAATTTGAGCAATTTCTGGTTTTAATAATTCAAGTGCTTCTATTCTCGCCGTATTTGAGACCAAGTCCCTCGTGAGTGCCACACCAGACAAACGGCGTCCATCACCCACAAATACTTTTCCATACACAACATTTTCAGACTGAATTGAACCATTTACAAATAAATCGCGACCAATAAAAGCTTCTTCGTTGATTCTCGCAGACTTCATCGTTAAATGGTCGGATGTGACATTTCCTACTTGTTCTAAAGTAAGTCCTGTGAGTGCGCTTCCGTCACCATAATATTTATTGGCAATAACATCATTTGTAACACATAGTTTGGGAACAGTGTAGCCGAGTTGATCATAGGACAGATTTGAAAGAAGACCTCCATCACCGTGATATACGTTGGCTTTTAAAGATCCATCAATGATTGTATCCGATGTTATTGTTAGTTTGCCATCATAATCTATGGAAGCACTCGCATCACCCCGTACCATTTTGAGGGTCGAACGATCAATGTCACAATCTGATCTACCAATCACAAATTCTGGATTTTCAATATAATATGAATTAATTGTTGTCACATTTATGACATCCAACTGTTCGACTTCTAAATGTTTAAAACTTGTTTTTACATTTGACGTAGAGCCTAATTCTGTGATTCCTTGTAATGAAAACTCAGCTCCAACAACAATCTCATTTCGTGTGACATCATACATAAGAACATTTGAAGATGTACCCATGTCACGAATAGGTGATACATAAAACCCATTCTCTCGCAAGTTCCGCAATTCTGATGAACTGGCGTTTAACACGATTGTATTTTCTGGTTGTGTTTCCGAAGTGTGTCGACCGAATCGTATTTTCTCCGTCAGATGGAAAGCATTGATATTCTTTACCATTTATATATTACTGTATTTTTAATTCGCATAGAGTAACCCCGCCATACCATTTTGTACCCTGAGAATGTTATAATTTACGGCGTAAACTGGATTTACAATAGGTAGCGTTTCACTATGTATCGTAGCCGAATCAATTCTACTAAAATTTAGTGTACCAGTTGGCTGGTGCACACTTGATGTTATACAAAATGGATAAAAGAAAATATCTGGTGAAGTCACAAAGTTTGTGTGATAATAGTGTGAAACATTTACAAAGTGTGTTTTTGCGTATTTATAATTACATATGTCCACACCGTTCACACTTAACTTGATACGATTTGATACAGATGTCAAAGCACTTTGTGAGGATATATTTGAACTCGCGATGTATTTCACTGGATGATTGAAGTTTAATTCCTGAACGTTTTCATTTGATGCTATGTTTTTTTGAACTTGAAAGATGAGCATATCGCGGGTACGCGACGCAATGTTTCCACGTTCTTCATTGTCCAGGTAATAATAATTAGAATAGGCTTCCCAATTATAGTTTTCTGCGTTTGGTCCCCACCGTATTCTCAATTCGATATCATGATACTGGAGGGCCACGAGCGGTAAGGCATTCTGTGGTCCTTCACAATAAAAGAAACGAAGTGGATAAAAAAATGACCGCGAGCTGATACCTGGGTGTGGCCCATTTGAACTTTTTGAAACATTTTGGGCGAGTGTATCAATGGCCACTGTCTCCGTAAATACCGAATCCTGTTCATCAATGACCTGACCACCTACAACTAACTGAATACTCTCGATATAGTTGGTCCAATCTTGAATATCAATAGACTTTGTACCATCATCTGGTGCCAGATAGGTGTATCCCAAAAGATCCCCACTTCTTTCAATGCGTATCGTGGACAAAGAGTTATTTTTCACACTTCCATAAATAGTATGTTTTTCAATAGACTGTGAAAAATTTGAATGTCTCTTGAATGTTGAGTTAAAAAATGATATCTCTGGGTTGCCCATAATCAACTCATCCTGAGCACCAATTGCTACAAGCTGAACAATACCCGAAGACATTTACTTTAAGGAGAGAAAATTACAAGTTTGGTTTTCTACACACAAATCTAAAAACTAAAAAGTTTGCACCATCGTCTGTTGAGTTTTTAATGGTATTTCCATTCTGATCTCGGATGGTCACACTGAGACGGTCAATACGTCTAATTGGATCGATATACTGTGTTACAATTGGGTAGTTATCTTTGAAAGTAATGAGTGAATTGCCCGCATCATGTGTAGCACTTTCAGTGATGAGACTCGCGAAAGAACCTCGAAGCATACTCAAGTGTCCCTGACCAGTCAAAACATTTGAAGCTCGGTCATTGAAGATCGAGTCCAGTTCTTCCACGGAGACATAACAATGTTCAGTCACGACATTTGAGTGAATATGGGCCGCGAGGAGTCTCGCCTGAACCACATTTTTGATGGGTTGCTGAAGGTGGCATGTAAAAGTATTCGCACTGTCTTGACCGATGGTGTCGACGGTTATGGTGTGATACTCATAGTCAAGATCTGGAATAGTTTGGGGCGAGGTAACCAAAGCCATTTAGTATTAGCTTAGATTAAAGATCCACCAATTCCGTCCTCAATTTCATAGCCACCCGCTTGTTCCGCGACAAGCTTTTCAGACGAACAGAGACCACCTGGAGTGAGGCTCTTGGTGTATGTGCTTCCCTCGCTGGTGTGGCCAGGGGCGCATTCAAGACGGTGCTCAAGGTCAAAGATGGACTTTTCATTGATCGCCTTAATGGTGATTGGTCTGGGTTGGTACTTGCTGGTACTTTTAAACATACCGAGCACAAAGATCAAAACGATCAAGGCAACAATGGAGATGATGGCATTTCGGTTGGCACGGTTGAGGTTCAACATTTATAATGTACATATATAATTTTTTCTAAAGTGCGTTAAAGGTTATTGAATAGTTTCCTATTAGAGAGTAGATGGACGAAGAAATTGTCTTAGATCGCGGAAGCACCCATGTGATGAAACTGGACGCCGACGAACAGGCCCTGATGGATGAAATTGAGATTTCGACCTCGCGTCCTCAGCCTGTGCGACGACCCCAACCACAGCAAGTGCGTCGCCCACCGCCTCCCCAACAACAAGAAGCCATGGATGCCTTTGTGAATCCAAATAAACAATCAGCCCCGTCACCTCCTCAAGAAGATGAAGAGATTGACTATGGCGAAGATGAACAAATGTTTTTTGATGATGCTGATGATGGCCCTGGTCCACAAGAGGAGCAACCCTCAAAGGGCTACAGTTCCATTGATGAAGAGAAGAGTGATCTCCTCAATAAATTGGGTCGCCTTGAGAAGAAGGGGTTTGCTATAAACAAGAGACTCAACGCCTATTCCAATGTTGAAGATCTCCGAACGGAAGTCAAGAGAATTACCTATAGTATTGATGTTGAACAGTCTATTCGCTTCTCTCGGCGTATGTTAGTCGCCTGTGTCACAGGCCTGGAGTTCCTCAATAAAAGGTACAATCCATTTGAAATCCAACTTGAGGGTTGGTCTGAATCTGTCATGGAGAATGTGGATGACTATGACGGCGTCTTTGAAGAACTGTATGTAAAGTACCGTTCCAAGGTCAATGTTGCTCCAGAAGTCAAACTCATCATGATGTTGGGTGGTTCAGCGATGATGTTCCACCTTACAAACTCCATGTTTAAGAGCGCCCTCCCCAATATGAATGATGTCTTGAAGCAAAACCCAGATCTCGTCAAGAATATGATGTCCGCTGTTCAAAATACTACTCGTGCGCCATCTGGTCCAGCTGATGCAGCTCCAGTGGGTGGTACTGGTCAGTATGAGATGCAGGGTCCAGGTATTGACATCTCAAGCCTGATGGGTGGTGTCATGATGCCTCCTCCACCACCAATGAACACGACGGTGCAAGTGCCAGTGTCGGAACAAGACGACGATGACGTGTCTGACATTGTCTCTATTTCAGGAGAATCTACTGGGGGTGAAGTGAAGGAAGTGAATGTTGAAGGTACCAAGTCTAAGAGAGGTCGCAAGAAGAAGAAGACTGAAATTAATCTCTAGGTACAGTATAAATGATAGGCTACTGTCCTTTGGAGGAACTTGAACCTCCAGCCAGACAACAGCAACCTGTTGTTACACCAAAGGCTGAAGAAGATAAGCCTATGGTTGGCCTCGAGGAAACTGAATGTAATTACGTCGTCATGGCTTTCATTGTCGGCGTTCTATTCTTAGCCGTCTCTGATTCCATCAGGGCGTAAATTATTCACTAATTCTACCATTGGGTCTTCCCCAACCTGGTAAAATTAATAGTCAAAAATTGCAATCTCGGTTTGACCACCCGTACCATCATCGAGGTCGGATTCAGCTGAGAGATCGCGAGTAATCTTTTCAAGTTTACCTTCGCACGCGGATATGACTTCCACAAATATGTCATACGAATAGATTCTTGTACCATCGGTGTTGTAAGGTGTCATACTTATACCACGAATACCTGTGGTCACCGTTGGACTCCATGGGTAGCTATTTGTTCCACCGAACAGGTTCTTTGTGCCAATGGCTACATCAAGTGTGGATGTACTTGCATCCCCTGTACCACCTTGAAGTTCAAGCAACATTGTACTCAGGTCTTTTACAGTTGAGCCATCCGTTCTTCTCAAAATAGCTGTCACTTTTGCATAAAAGGCACCTGGTCCAAAGATAAGTTGAATATCTTTCGCGAGACCTTCACCCACCGAGAATGTCTTGGAATATGTCTTTCTTGAAACTTCCACTGAGTTAGTTATGATACCACCACCAACTTCAAGATCTGTAGATGCCGTGGCACCACTTAGACCAATGGCGACTTGATTACCAAGATCAATGTTACCACCAACGGCAACATCACCCACAATTTCAAGGTCACTATTTACGTGTGTGGTCTTAGAGCTTGTAATTGGATTTATGTAAACATTACCAGTTGTATCCGAATAAATATTCGCGGAACCCCCAGTTGTTGTAAACTCCACGATTGCGTTTGCAGAAGAATTCTCTATACGCGCAACTCCATCATACACATGGAACTTTGTAGCTGGACTATGTGTGCCTATACCCACATTACTTGAATGAATGAGGTGAATGCAATTTGTTTGGGTGCTATTATTGGCAACACCCATCACGAGACCAGTTGTACCATTTGTGGCATTACTGAAACCCCGTGCGTAACCACCTTCACCGTCGTCTGTATAGATGAGCATTCCAGTTTCTTTATTTGTACCACCACTCTCAAGTTTCAATAGGTCAATGTTCCCCGAAGTTGTGTCGTACACATGAATATTTGAACTTGGTTCCGTCGTACCCAGACCTAATCTACCATCGGCGTCAAAACGGGCGAATTCAAAGTCGTTGTTATCATCAATTTCATGTACAAATGTGAGAGGGCGGCGCACAGCACTATCTAAAAGATTGCGAATAATGTTACGACTTGAAGCACCAGATGTCGTTGAAAATTCAATACCCGTCAATTTAAATGAACCACCACCCGCAAACTCAACATCACCATTGACGACAAGTTTTGTGTTTGCACCCCGTGAATCTGCGTCAGAGCGCTGACCCCCGACAACCACGAGACCGTTATCACAAATAACAAGGGGTTTATCTGTTTGACCATCCATAGTATCTAAAATTTCACTCGCTCCATAGAGGGTTTCACCAGAAGATGTGTATGTTTGGAAAACGTGCTCACCTGCGATATGTCTAATTCTATCTGGACCTGTATCAACAGAAGAAGCTTCATTCCCTTTAAAGAGAAGTAACTCAGTTTTCGAGTAATCTGTATTGTATCTTCTCTCTATAATGTGAGTATTTCCAAATTCATCGCCACTGAGACCGCCAAATGAAAGTTGCTGTCCAATCACAACATTACCGTTCACTTCAAGAGCACCTCGTGGTATATCTGTACCTATACCCACATCTCTGGAAGTACCATCAATGAATATTGAAACGGCACCCGTGTCATAGACTTTGTTGGGGTTTTGTGTAATTCTAAAATCATTTGATCCAGACACACCAACCGCCCAACCTGTGGGATCTACGTCACCATCACTTTGAATATAAGATGTAAAGGCGTTACCTTCATTAATATCAGTCTGCATAGCAACGATCGCATCACCTGATGGGGACTCGTGATTGTGTACGAGGATACCATTTGTTGTTGGATTTGCTGTACCCGTACAATAGACCTCCAAGTGTGCCGAGGGTTGTGTAGTACCGATACCCACACGCCCTTCACTTTGAAGTGTCATGACGTCCACTTCATCTGTATAGTCTTCATCGGTCAAGTATATATCCAACTTTGCTTTGGACTTTCCAGATGTGTTATCGTGCTTGCCCATCTTGAAAGAGGCCCGAACACCATCCCGTGTCCCATTACCTTCGCGGGCCAAGTGCATGACTGTACCAAGGTCAGTGGTATCCACGATTGGTTGAGTGTTTGTCACAACGAGGGATGAGTCAAGATGGCTGTATCCACTTCTGTATGTAGGTTGATCATTGAGAAACACTGTACCACCCGAAGTGTGAAGTCTACCCACGGGACTTGCCACATTGATACCAACATTACTCGATTCCAATATGGTCATCTTTGGTGTACCCATGGTGGGTGTCTTACTTGCAAATATTTTGAGACCCTTCCCAGATCCAACAATATTTTCAATCCTATTTTCTCCATTGGTGACACTTGTATATGTCCGCATTGCGATATTACCTGTAGTTCCCCAAATATTACCAGTTGCCACTGTGTTACTGCCAATGACATAAACGTTTCCAGCGACAGTAAGTCTTTCGGTTGGATTTGTATTTGAAATACCAACATATCCATCTGATGTAATTCTAATTCTTTCAGTGTTTTTTGTCTTCATAGATATTTTTTGTTGTGTAGCTGTTGTACTCGCGCCATAAACTTCAATAGCGCTCACATTTGACGCGGTTGGACCAGATTTAAGGATGAGTACATTTGATGTACTGTCATCACCAAATCTATCCGCGTGGACTACAATGTTTGAACTTGAAAACACCATTTCGGTCGTAAGATTTGTTGTTGCGGTATTACCTAGAACTCTAAGAGTATTCACAGCTGTTGTGTTTGCAAATACTTTGGCACCCACAGAAAGTGTATCAGTGGGAGACAAATTTGAAATACCAGATGGTGCGGTACCGTTCGTTCGTAAAGCATTCATTTGAACATTTCCACTGATAGTAACAGGTGTCTCAGAAGTAGGATCTAATACAAGAAGGTTACCCGCGCGCAAACCAGTTGAACCAAGAATGAGACCCTTTGCGTAGACATTACCATTTGCGTACACAACATTTGAATTTGTGTCATCAATAAAGACATTTGAACCCACACAGAGATCGTGTGTAGGATATGTATTTGCGGCACCAATATTGTTTGATGTGTAAATATCACCATACACGTGGACATTTACAAGTTTTGTGTCATCTACATTAATTGTAGGTGAGTTGTATCCCCCATATGCATCGGTTTGGAAAAATGCCATCTCCCGACCTCGGTCTCCCGCTACAAAACCTAGGGCTACATTTGAATAGCCAGTACCAGGTGTCATAACAATTGCGGTTTCCCTCGATAACACATCATTTCCAAAACCCGAATGAATGACAACGTTCGCAACACGCAAATCCTGTGTAGCTATATATGTCGCCGATTCCGTCACTGTAATATTACCACTTACCGCAATATTACCTACGATGTTTAAGTAACCTTCTTGATATACATTACCTTTTAACATCATGACATTAGAACCTTCTCTAAAAATACCAACATTGCTTCCAACGCTTAAATTTGATGTCTTAATTCCACCAATCACAGTAATGACATTTGAATTTGTTTCCTTGATTGAAAGATTTGATCCAGATGTTATAAGTCTGTCAGATACAATGACATTTGTGGCAACCAAGTTACCACTGACTGTCATAAGATCACGACCCGTCAAATCAATATCTACTTTTCGTGTAGCACCATCATTAACTTGAAAAGTTTTCGTTGGATTGACTGTACCGATGGCGAGCTGATTTTCAACAAAAAAACGGGATGCTCGTCCACGGGATTTCAGGTCAAAAACAATTGTATCGTCTTCATCAATAAAAAGTTTATCGGAGACCGATATTGATTTTGTTGGTGCTGTATTCGCTATACCAAGGCGCCCTTTTGTGCCTAATTCTTCAAGGAGAAGAAGTTCATTTGCTTCAACTTCTCTCGTCAGAATACTCTTGACACCTGTAAGAGTTTCTTGTTCAACGGGTTCTGCGTCCAGACTTGCTACATAAATCTGTTCGAATCTCGCGGTGCGACCCATTTATACTTTAGTTCCCGAATAAAATTCCAGCCAAACCATCCTTGATCCTGAGAACATTATAGTTTAAGGCGAAAATACTGATGTCATCTTGGTTACCCCTAAAGTTACCTTTCTCAACACCACGGAGAATGAGCTTTGCATTATCAAGTCTACTGAAGTTACATGTACCAGATGGGTTGTAATCTGAAGCGTTTAGACCAAAGTGATACACAAAGTATCTTGTGTACATAAGATCTTCTGAATCAACTCTAAAATCAGTCTTGCCATATTTTGACTTGTAATAATTTTGAACTGTGTGGAAATAAGTTGGACTCATATTTTCAAGAAGAGGTGTCCCATTCACGTAAATATCAGCATTTTTGAAAGTAAAACGATCATTTGTTGGATCAATATTTGTTGCCGAATAACCAAAAAATATAGATTTCACTGGATGATTAAAAGTTCCAATGTCCAAATCATTGTATCCACCAGTCTGAATACTGTTATCAACAACATTCGAAAGGGGAAATTCAACCCTTTGTGTTTGTGTAATTATAAAATCCATTTGCCTCTTTACAAGGGATTCTCTCTCTTCCTTGTCCAAATAAATATAATTACCGTACACGTTGATTCGTTTCTGTGAGGCGCCATATCCACTGAGACTTTCTTCATCAAAATTGACTCTTACTTCAACCTGGTGATGTGCAAGAGACACGAGAGGTAAAAATGCTCCATGATCACAAAAGAAAAAGTGAAGTGGTTGAAAGTTTCTATTTGAGATACTCGTCTTGTTTGTGAGTTCTTCTTGCTTTGTCCAGCTCTCGGCAAGATAGTTTGGCCAGATGTCCGCGTAGTAATCATAGTGTTGAGAATCTATTTTTTGACCCCCAATATAAAGATCAATTGTTGAATTGTAGAGGAGATTTGAAGAAACATTTGAATTCTTTTCAAGTCCCTCGAACCATAGACAATTTATAAGATCCCCAAAAACTGGAACAGTAAAAACTGGGTCTTTATCTGTAATTGTCTTAATCAGCTTTGGAGCCTGTGAAAAGTTTGTATGTCTCGTAAACTTCATACGAAAGAATGAATGTCCTTCTTCACTATTGATATACATATCCTGCACACCTTTGGAGACAAGTTGAATCAATGCACCAGACATTTAATTTATGCCCAGATTATAAAAACAGACACTTTCCCTGAGGAAACTCCGTCTTCTTCTCTTCTTCAGCAACCTTACCATGAATCTTGAATCCACCTTGGCGGTACACTTTCATTCTCTTGTAGAACATAGCCGTGAAAAGTGACCACGGATCGTGAATGTCATAGATGTGTGGGTTGTTCTTCTTACCTTTGGTCTCCCGCATAATTCGACCAATACTTTGGGTTATGTCTGACTTTGGCGACGCCAAAATGACTGTATCCAGTGTTGGGATGTCGAGACCTTCATGGGCTTGTGAGAATGTTGCGAAGATGATCTTCTTCTTAGATGAAGCCTGGAGATCAGCTTCTTTCATACCACCCATATAGAGACCCGAGTTTTTGGGGAAACATTGATGAAGCATTTCACAGTGCCAACGCCTGTCACTGAGGACAAGGAGTTGTCGAGTTCCAGCTGACGCCTTCTTGATGAGACCCACAAGCATTTGATTCCTCTTCCTGTCTTCCACAACTTCTGTGATCATGTTTGGCATGGAAACTTTACCGAAGCGTGTTGAGGGTGGTGGATTTCTATAGTTGAATGATTCGTAGGTCACGGGGAAGACCTCAACCTGTTCCTGATTTTTCCTTTCAACCGCAAAGAAGGTTGGACCCATAAACCAATGAAGAACCTTTGTGAGTCCATCTTTTCTCTCAGGTGTTGCTGACAAGCCAAAGATGTGCTTGGGACACATTTTGAAAAGGGATTGTGAGAAGACCTTCGCACATATATGATGGGCTTCATCAACTATGAGTGTCCCAATTGAATCAAAGTCACTGAAGGAATATTCCTTAAGGGAGAGAGATTGAAGCATAGCTATCACAAAGTCGCAATCCGTCTCCTTCTTGTCCTGTTGAACTATACCTATTGTGGCACCTGGACAAAATTGTTGAATCCGTTCCCTCCACTGATCCGCCAAGAACTGTTTATGAACAACAATCATGGTTCTGTAGCCCAATTTACACGCTATCGCCAAGGATACGGTGGTCTTTCCATACCCGCATGGGAGCGAGAGAACTCCATGACCCGCACTAAGAGCCGCAGCAAGTGCGGCGTTCTGATGGGTGGCGTCTCTGAGCTGTCCAACAAAGGTAGCCCTGGACCTGGCTGGTTCGGGGCGTCTGTCCTCCTTGGGTTTTCCAACCCGAGCAACTCCGTAGAATCTTGGAACGCACACTCCATTCTTAGCTGTTCTAAAAACTTTGAAAGGTGGCGGAGGAAATCCATAGTCCCCATTGACTTGAGGTCTTACTGTGAGTTCCTTTTTAATTTCAGCGATTGGTCCCTCGGTCACGAGGTATCCAGTTCGCGTTAACATCTACTATATTCTGGGGTTTAACTTTTAATAGACACAAGTTTCCAAGAATATCCACTATAGTTTCCAACATTCCAAATACCAGCGAACTCCACTTCAACCTCAACTTCTGAACCAATTGTGAGAGCCTGAACAGGTTCCCCATCGACGCGACACATAACTCTTCTGTATCGAAATGGAACTTTTACAGTGAGGATACGACCTTCGAGGGGATTCTCTCTGACTTCTCTGGTGTGTCTTCTTCGAACAAACTCGGCACATTTTTCAGGAATGACCAAACGGAGGTACTTTTTGTCGTTATGGTCATACATGGGTGTATGTACGGTGGCTAGAAACTTCATTGGTTTCTGTTACGATAGATGAGAATTAAAACTATAAGCACTAAAAGTGTCACAGACACAACTTGTGTGAGAAGGAGTGGACTCAAAGGTTCTCGTGTACCAAATATTGTGTGACTGAGAGACCTTGAGACCTCTACGGCAGCTTCAATACTCGAGTAAGGGGTGTTACGAGGAGACATCATACCACACATGGCGACACTTGGACACTCTCCAAAGAATGGAAGTTGACCATGGAGACTGAGAACCCCCGATGATTGAGAAAACTGCCATCGCTTCCCGTCCCACTCAGCACCCCATCCAATTCGGATTTGTTTGGGGAGTGGAACATCCAATTCTTCAAGGACTCGAACCCTCAATTCTTCGGGCGGTGTTGTCAGGATTTCCTCGGTGAGATCACATATGACACATGACACTGTATGACCATCTGTGAGAACAACTGGTTGGAGGTTCAACTTCGTCGTAGCCGCAATTTTAAGGTCATCACCAAGCTTCACAGGTTCATCAAAGTCAAAGAGAATATTTATACATCCATATGTACTCTCTCTTACCTTCTTCTCTGCATCTGGACCCCAATTGTCTCCAAGGAACTTGAGAGCTGGACTATTGTCGAGACAGAGAAAAAGCATTCCATCATCAATTTGGGTTTCATCTGTAAATTGAGCTTTGAAACCATCTGGAAGATATTCAACTTCCCCAAGTTCCTTGCCAAATTGGAACTCCACCCCAACCTCCTCAAGGGCTTCTTGCATTGCATCACACATGACTCTACCAGAGACTCTTTGGGTACACTGTTTTGAGAGAGCCACGTGGTCAAAACTCTTCACAAACTCATAGGCTGACATGACTTCCCATGTCACACCATCCATAATGAGAGGGAGATGTTCAAGGACACTCCGTCCACCTTCAGTCAACTCACCGAGGGCCTCTTTGAGGGAGACACTCCTGTACTTTTTGGGTTGAGCGAGGACCCTCGCAGCCAGAGAAGTGAGAGCACCGTAGTCCTTCAACTCGAGGGACTCTCGAATAAAACCGTAGAGGTCCTTCTCCACTGGTTCAAAGATATCATTCCAATTGATCCTCATTTCATTGAATAGACTTTGGGTATTCACAAAAGCCTTGTCAAAAACAATTCTATGTGCGTGAAGATCTCTGGGTCCTTCTTCAGGTTCCCACCAAGAACCACCCGCGGAGGACTTTCTGTCATAGATTGTGATGTCATGATCACCTGACCTGAGTATTTCCCATGCGAGGGACATACCAGTTGGTCCAGCACCAACAATATGAATCTTCATTCTACTTTTAGCCCACATATAATTTTAGATCAAACCAGTCTCTTTGCGTTCTTCTGGAGTCTTGAGAGCATACATTATAGAGATGAAGATCACGGTAGAGATGAGGGCGTACTCAATGTCTTGAGTCGCAGTCAAGGCGATCATCATGATGGACACAAAGCGAAAAGTCTTACTGTTAAAAGCGGTCTTGAGATTTTTTGGAATTGTAATGGCATTACCAGAGAACAAACCCTGGTACAATACGATAAGAGTAAATATGATTGGTTGTGCTCTGATGACACCTTCGGTTGGGGTACTGAGAGGTCCAAGGAAACTGTTGACTTTTGGCATTTATAGTAACCTAAGATATTTTTTGACAGTTAAAAAATAAAAGATATTTGTATAGTAGGATGCTATGCGTCGCGACTCAGAAACAAGTAGGTAAAGTCTCGGTACCAAACCAAAAAGCCAAGACTTGGAAGTTTGCCGCCAAATTTATCTGGAAAAAGACTTTTGTAAAAAATAAAGTTGAACTTGGTAAATGGACGAGGGACGAACTTCTTGATCTGGGTCCAACTTTTGTAAAATTAGGACAAATCGCTTCTACGAGAGCGGATCTATACCCACCTGAATTTACACAACAACTAGAATCCCTTCAAGACAATGTCCCTCCCGTGGAATACGATGTTGTAAAACAGATTGTAAATTTGAACTACTTTGAAGAGTTCGAACCTGTACCATTTAAATCTGCAAGTATTGGTCAAGTACATCGCGCTAAACTCAAAAATGGAAAAGATGTCATCGTCAAAGTCAAAAGACCAGACATTTATAACATCATGAAATCTGACACAGACAACATCAGGGAGATTGTGCGTTTTTTGGAAACTGTTGGGGTTGATACTGGGAATAGTTCTGAGTTTGTTCTCAATGAATCCATTCAGTACCTTTTGGGCGAATCCGACTATCGTCAAGAAATTGAGAATGCAATTAGGTTCAGAAAAGATATGAAAGATGTCAAATGGATCAAAGTTCCAAAAGTTTATAAGGAATATTGTACCGATGATATGATTGTCATGGAATATGTTGAATCTGAAAAACTCACAGAACTTTCAGATCCAAAAGTTAATAAGAAGAAGATTTGTGAAGGACTCATAAACTCCTATGTCATTCAAACTATGGACAAGGGATTCTTCCACGCAGATCCACATCCAGGCAATTTGGGATTCACACCCAATGGAAAGTTGGTCTTTTATGACTTTGGACTCTTAATAAACTTGTCCGAAGAACTTCGAAATGGTTTCAAAGATCTTTTCAACTGTATCATTAATAAGGATACAAAGGGAATTGTTGAAGTCCTGGTCGCACTCAAAGTCATCATACCCATGACTTCGGATCTTTCGGACATTGAAATCTTTTTCGAATCAATATTGGGATACCTCGAGACCCTTGACGCATCAAACATAATAAATGATGACATCGCCATGCAGCTCGCGGCTGAAAAGCCGTTTGTTGTACCAACAAGTTTTGTATATTTAGCAAAGACTTTCTCTATAATTGAGGGTATCTGTATTCAACTTGATCCAAAGTTCAACTACTTTACATATCTGGAACCTATGATCAAACAACAATTCGCGGAAGCGATTGACATACAAGAAGCTCTCATGAAGACTGCCGAAATGCCAACTAAAATACGAAATATAAGTAAAGCTGTTTTGGGTTTGGAGAAATCCAAAGCAGCCATGAAAAGATCCATGTCTAAGACTAGACAGGAAATTCGTATGGTGCAATATAGTATAGTGAGTGCGTTAATGGCCCATCAGTTTGATGATACACCATTGGCATTTGCTTTTGTTCTAAGCACACTCTGGTTTGCGTTTAGTTCTCGTAAAAGTCGATAGCAACTTCTTCCTTCTTTTGGGAAGAACCCTGGAAGAACTCCTGGTGCTCGCGGAAGATTTCCTTCGCACGTCGCTCTTCGTCTCGGGCAATATCCTTGAATCTGTCACCGATTCTGCCCAAGTCGTTCTGGCGCTGCTTCTTCATCTTTTTGCCAAACTTCTTGAAACGCTTGGTGTTCGCAGCAAATGTAGTAGAGGTCGTTAGAGAGAACATTGTGTTTGTTAATACCTACTATCTTTTTATTTTTAAGCGCTTCAACTTTTCTTCGAATTCTCTCCTCTCCCCTGGACTCTCAATCGGTGTTCCATTGGCGAGCGCCTCAATCTCTGGACCTGTGAGGTGCATTGCATTGACCCTAAAGTCCCTGAAGGCTTCCATCGTAATGGGGACAAGGGGCTCAACCAGGTCAAAGATGGCATTGGCGTAGTCCCGAATCTCCTTTTGGGCGTGTTCATCCATACGAAGGTGGAGGTAATGCATGAGATTGTGGAGATTGATCTTCCAATAGAATTCGGTATAAGTACATTGTGGAAGATTACCCCGAGCCTGTTCACGGCAGACCCCCTGTTCGAGAAGGTCCTCATAGACCTCAAAAGAATGTTCTAAGTGGTCGCTGACCTGATTTGTTCTCCCCTCGTCTACATCGATAACTCCTTCAGATCCCTGGTTATTTACTTTAGACTGACCTCGTAGAATCCCTGGGTTGTAGTACTGTTTCGGTACGACGGAGTAGCGGGCGGACAGTTCGTTAACGGAGGCAGTTCTGTGACGAAAGTGTTGTCTGGCGATGTAGATGGGCATTTTGATGTGGAACTTGAATTCCACCATCTCGAAAGGCGTCGTGTGCCAGTGGCGAAGCAGGTATCGGAGGAGTCCTCGGTCTCCTCGTGAGGTCTTAGTCCCATCTCCATACGAGACTCTGGCTGCTTGGACGATTGAGGTGTCCAAATCTTGTCTCGGCATGTGATCAACCAATCGTACAAACCCATGGTCCAAGACATCTTTTTGCGACATGTTATAAACTACGTTCCCCCAGTTTCCTTAAATGAGTTTAAAAAATATGATACATGAAATGTATATGTCTAAACCTACCGCACTTTCACTATTTTCGGGATGCGGTGGTGACACTCTTGGTATGACAAATGCTGGTATAGATGTCATAGCGTATTCCGAAATAAAAACCAGATTTCAAGAGACACACGAATTAAATTTCGAACATTCAAAGTTAATTGGTGGTGATATAAATAAGATTTCAGATGAAGACTTTGAAAATTTAGCTGGTAAAATTGACATTATATTTGGTGGATTTCCGTGTCAAAGTTTTTCAAATGCTGGCAAGAAAGATCCAAATGATATGAGAGGTCAATTGTATCTTCAATTTGTGAGGGCAGCTAAAATCATTAAACCGAGATACATAATTGGTGAAAATGTGAAAGGGTTACTGACAAGAAAGACGGCTAACGGAGAAAACTTCATAGACATTATCGTGAAGGCGTTTAATGATGTAGGATATACATGTCACTACAAAGTTTTGAAAGCCCATGAACATGGAGTTCCACAAAAAAGAGAACGTCTTTTTATTGTAGGATCGAGGGATCCAGATTTTACATTTGACTTTCCAGAATCAAGTAATCAAGATGTAAATCTAAGAAACATTCTCAAGTTTGATATGGAAGGGGCTTTGAAAGTTTCAAAAGAACTCATTGAAGAAGCGGGCGTTGCCGAAGAAAGTATACTACAAGGAGAAGGTGAACCAATTGGTAAAGTTCACCCGTACCTCACTTTACATGAAAAAACTCGGGGTGTTACTTGGAAGGACAAACGCGTCAGTGAATATCAGTTCTCATTTGGTAAGAGAATATCACCCATTCATTGTGAAATTGTAGATATCACAAAGCCAAGTAAAACTATTATATGTACGTATGACCATCAACCGAGATTGTACGTTGCTCTAAAAACGGGTGATGGATATTATCTAAGACCATATACTATAAATGAATTACAACAAATACAAGGGTTTCCGTCGGACTACAAGTTAGCTGGAAATCATAAAGAACAGATTGTTCAAATTGGTAATTCAATCCCACCAAAATTAGTAGAAGACATTGTAAGACGTCTCAAATTTTAATTGACCAATTTGGTCTTGGTCTTGATTTGAGACCATTTGGAAATGATACAGTTCTTTTGAATAACTGTCCATATTCGTGATATGAAATATGACCTTCATTCACAGCCTTTTCTATCCGTTCCATTGTATCTTCATATAGTGTTTTTAGTTGCTCTTTGATGATACAATCACTTGAACCATTTCCTCCACCAATCAATTCACTACAATGTTTAATAAAAATCGTTTTGTTTTTTGTGTTGATAAAAATGTAATAGTAGTCATCATCTGGATGAGGAACTGTGTCGTTTAATATGAAAACTCCCTTACTTTTCTTACACTCATAGGTGATTGGGTGAGGAGCGCCCGCGAACACGACATTGCGAATATCTTTTGATTGTTGAGATGGGGCAAAAGAACCAATTTTACCACCCATTTTTTGAATCACATCTGATACAATTTTAATGTAATTTCGTTCATCATTTTGAGTGTTGGAGTCATTTGAAAAATTGTCCCATGGAAATACAGTTTCTAAATGGTGGATTAAAAGTCTGTTTATTTCCATGATTCTTTCATTATATATCATGACCTTTGTAACTTAGGGTGACAATTCCTTAACCAAGTCATCAATGTCTCTATAGTACCTCTTGAGATCTTTCATAAATCTTTTATTGTTTTCCAAAACTTCACACTCGGGTTTATTAAGATAAATCCAAGCCAAGTTTGACTTTGAATACTTTGTCCTCTTCTGATTGTCATTGGGTTTACGTGCCACTAACTTTGTAGACTTTTTGGGTTTTTTGGTGGACTTGACCTCTACCCTATTTACGAAACTAAGAGCTTGAAGGACCGTGTCTGCCAAGTCATCCTTCTTCTTGGATTTGAGGAAGGTGTCCAACCAGTGGGCGTTCACGGGACTTGTTCGAATAAACTCTTCACATCTCTCAATGGAAACTTTCTTTCTTTTGAGATACTGTGACTTCCCAGGTCCAGCAACATCGGGGACTTTGTGACGTGCGTCATAGAGGATCGTCTCAGCTTGGGGACATTTAATGATAAAGTAGGCGTGGAGGAAGTGCATTACAGAAATCATCTTTTTGTTGCGATCTGGTTGCTTCTCAATGAGGATTGTTTGGGCGGTGAGAACCCAAGGCCTCTCATCTAAGTGTTTTCTCAATGAGACATAGATACCATCTTTATGTTCGGGTGGGACACCAGAGACATCCCATTCCTCCACAAGGTTATTTGTTTCATTGAGTAAGCACATGGCTAAGTTCCGAATACCGACATCGATACTCAGGATCATTAATTTAAAGGATCTTTATATCTTTAACTTAGAATCGGCGACCCAGACGATTGGCGCCAGCCCTACCAAGGTTGGCCGTCGCAGATTGACCAGCTGGAGAGAGTCCAATGACAATCATGGCGAGGACAAGAAGGCAGCAGCACACGACACATGCGATGATACCGTACTTCATTGGGCCAGTGAGACCTTCGAAGAAAGTACCAACGAGATCGGAGAGACCCTTGTTTTCGGAACTGGCACCGCCACCAGCCGCAGCATCCAAATCGTTCAGTACGGTACTTGAGGCAATGGCATCTTGAATGGCGGTCGTAATTACCTTGGATGCAACCTTGGCTGTGACGTTTTGACTAAAATCAAGGTCGGAATCTTTACAGTCACGGAAAACAACTCTGTTATTTTGAATAGCCACTTGTTCAGCGATAGATTCATTTATTGTTTCTGTGACAATGGTGTTATCAACAATGTTTTGAATTTCAAGGGTGACTTCCTGATTCACATTTTGTTTATCACCAAACTGGAAGTTACCCATCTCAGTGGCTTTCTCAATTTGAGCTTCAACCGCAGCTTGCATCTCATTTGTCACAGCGTTTTTGATTGCGGTTGTTGTCTCGGATGTAAGTTCTGAAGATGAAATGGCTTCAGCGTTAATAGTCTGAGTGCCATCCAATGTACACCCAGAAATATCCCGAAATTCAATTGATAGGTTTTGAATGGTAGCTTGACTGGCACTAGCACTTGCTTGGGTCTTTGTGATTTGTTCATATATACTTTTGTTCATAGCGGACATGTCGAACGCCTGGTTGATCGTTTGGGAACCACCTCCTCCCATGATATTATATTAATGTGGACTGAGAAAAAAATGTACCTGTATTGTAAATGAAACTCAACATCAGGAAGATGTCACTTAATCAGGTGGTACTTGTGTTGGCCATCCTTGTGGTCTTGGGTTGGAACTTGATGCGAATGAGACGTCGTGAAATGCTGGAGGACAAGAAGTCCGAAGCCATTCTTTACGTTGAAAATTCAGACGAACCCAACCCATTCATCGTGTACGGTATGGTGAAGAAGCAGACCGATGACGAAGAAAAGCAGAAGAAGGCTTTGACCCTCGCGAACGATAAGAAGAAGTCGGAACTTTTGGAATTCTTGAAGACTTTGTAAACAAATATATTTTTTCTGAGGTAAAGGTAAGAGCACATGTCGTGTCAATACAAGTTATGTGATCATTGGACATGGGATGGCGATGGTTCATGTTGGGGTGGTTTGACTGGTGATTACAAGAATACATGTTCAAATAATTCAGGTGATGGTACCCCAGTTCTCGGTGGGCATGGTTGTAAGATATCTTCATATAGAATAGCTGGTTGTGATAATCATACAGTTAGAGGATATTACAGTACAAATTTTAATGGTGATTCAGATGTATTTACAGGACCCAGTGGTAATTTAAGGGACAATGCGCTAAGATCTGTAAAAGTTACAGCGATTCCGAGCACCATGTCTGGAAAACTTCCACGTCAAGATACCGATGCGGAGTGTACAGGTGCCACCAACAAATATGAAAAATCCGGTGGTAAAAAGAACGCTTGTTTTTACAGTAATAGTGACGCGAGTGCAATTCAGAGAGTATACGATCAAAAAACTGGGAATACAAACATGGCAAATCTTTATAGCAATTTAAAGGGGGATTTTTGTGCCATTTCTGACAATGTATTCAAAAATCCTGGTGGGGGTACTTGTCTTGAACAAAACGCCGCAAAAGATTTAGCTAAAGAGTACTGTTCAGTTGGTGCGAGAATAACTGGTAAAGGAGATGGCGTTGCGTGTACAAAAGATAACCTCGATAATTACTATAACGAGCTTGCAGAAGCCTATTGTAAGGGCGCTGGTAAGTCAAAGGAGTGGTGTTCTTGTTACAATGTTACCCATGGTGTGTGCGATAGAGACTCAGCAGCAGCTGGGTGCGACAAGAAGAGAAGGGGTTTTGACAAGTTAGTTCAAGGGACGCCATCGGAGTTTAAAACCCAGTGGAATGGGATGGAGGGGTGTTTTGAAGGTGTTTGTATAGGTGACAAATTTATACCAGAAAACGCCAATCAAAACTGTGATAAACCAGTACAAATATGTGTTCAAGATTTTGACTTTAATAGTATCTCGGGTGGTTCGACCATTAATGCCACATGTAATCAAACTGCTAATACTGGCACACCACCCTCCGTGGGTGATGGTCCTTCGGGAGGTGGAGGAAGCGGAGGAAGCGGAGGAAGCGGAGGAAGCGGAGGAAGCGGAGGAAGTGGAGGAAGCGGAGGAAGCGGAGGAAGCGGAGGAAGCGGAGGAAGCAGTGGAGGTGGAATCGATGACTACATCCCGCGCTCCATAGATGAACTCAAAACTGATTCAAAAAAACAAATGGCCGTTGGTGGTGTGAGTGCACTATTCCTAATGTGTTGTTTATTATTGGTCGTGGTCTT
>Ga0222719_10001483_pt1 | contig 22653 bp, 37 predicted proteins | sample C33_34DmetaG_FD_165039 | JGI IMG/M metagenome (GOLD analysis project Ga0222719, IMG submission 165039) | Estuarine water microbial communities from San Francisco Bay, California, United States - C33_34D | ecosystem: Environmental > Aquatic > Marine > Unclassified | place: USA: California...
CCCAACCCCGAAGTAGCGCCAACCCCCGTCGCATTTCCAGTTATGGATATGGACACAGAGACAGAGGAAACAGACCCCGTTGCGGAAACCCCAGCGGGCTGAGCAACTGTAGCCGTCGATATTGTGGGAGAGCCAACAGAACCTGTTGCAGAAACGCTAGATGCAACGAGGTTTACGTCAGTAGACGCTGATACAGACCCTACACCACCAGTTGCTGCAACACCCGTAGCTGAAGCGCCAGCCCCGGCGCTTGCTGTTGGGGAGCCTACAGACCCTGTTGCTGATACCGAGCCAGATGTGACTGCCGCATCTGCTGAAACGGCAATGGAGCCAACGGCACCAACCCCAGAAACCCCAGACAGGGTCTGACTGGCAGGAATGGACACGGTAACCGCGCCGACTCCACCAGTAGCAGAAACCCCCGCAAGGACTTGGACGGCAGCAGCAGATACAGTTAGGGAACCTACGCCACCAGTAGCCGCAACCCCGGTAATCTCAACCGGGATTGGCTCACCCCACGGTCCAGAACTCCATGTATCGCGGCCCCAGCCCGTTATGTTCGCCATGGATTACTCCATTAGGCGATTCGGATGATCGCGCCAGTAGCCGTAGGTGATGGGAATTGAACCGTAAAGTCGCCAGACGTAGAGGACTTGGTGCCGCCAAAATCAATGACAGCAACAGCCTTATTGGCATCCGTGCTGTTGTAGATCAGGCAACCACGAGCAGCGATAGTTACCGTGCTGAAAGTCAGGTCGGCAAAGTCGGTGATTGCCGTCGTCCCGGTGGCCTTGGGAAATGTCGATACCTTGGTAAGGGCATCGCCACCAGCCGAATAATTGGTGCTTGTTACCTCACCGCCAGTCACATAGACGGTGGTGGAGGCATCCAAGGACGCTCCGGTGGTATAGAGAGCCAGCTTAAAGGCATCGCCACCAGTGGTGAAATTGTGGGTTCCCTCCATCAATTCTGTCTTGAAAGAGGTACACATTGCGGTGGTAATAGCCATCACAAACTCCTAACGAAAGCAGCGGCGTCTTTCATGTCCGCACGATCTAGGGCCTGCAAGACAAGAGAACGCTCAGCCCTTTCGCCCATCTTAATATAACTCAGCAGAATATGGTACAGATTTTTTCTGTATGACTCAGCCTGAGACTGTATTTCAGGCGGCAAGTCTTTTCCGACGTAAATAATCTTCTTGAGTGCTATTTCGGCAATTTCTTCTGGGGTGTGCGGTCTGCCAGAAGTAACAGAAATCTCTACTTGCCCAAGCTGGACATCAAACATTAGCTAACAGCCTGCCTTAGTGATCCGTATCTGTATTGATCCTGACGATCCAGCCCTTCAGCCATGTTCTTCAGCCTGCTGAGGGCCTCAATATAACGCTCATTGTAAAGCTGAATAAGCTGCGGCTCGCCCTTCATAAAGGTATAAGCCTCAACAAGACTCGCGTAAAGCAATGCAAGGGGAGCGTTGGTGCTGAGCCACGTTGTGCCACCTTCTGCCCCAGCCGTAAGACTATTGGGGCGGTAGAAGTAATGCACTTCTGCCGTGTAGTTAGCGTCAGGCGTGGGGGCAATAACAAAGGTCGTATCGTCAAAGTTAGCGTAGTATTTTGGCGTCCCGGTCACCGTATCGTCTGGATTGTAGTCAGCAATAAAGGTCGGGTGCTTCTGGAGAAGCTCCACATACCCGCTGGCCGGTTTAATCGCGAGAGAGAATACCGCAAGGATATCAGTCGGTTTCGTCAGGTACTTGTTGCCAGAACTCATGGTTCCGGTCTGATTCTTTCTGAATACGTCGAACTGAACCTCCTTCAGGATGCGCTCTTCAGCCATCTGAATGAAGTTATTGAGATTGTTGACGAAAGTGGTTTCGTCGTTCTCCGTATAATCCTGAATCGCGGTCTTCAGGGTTGCAAAAGTCCAAGACATTTATGCCTCCACAGTCACCGGGCCAGCAGAGGCAACATCGCCACCACCATTCTTAGACCCAACAGTTGCGGTGCCCGAAGACGCCGTAAAAGTATATGTATCAGAGTCCACTACAGTAATCGAATATCCTGAAGCGTTCTGCAATACCGCAGAAGAAAACCCATCAAATGGCTCACAATTACGGAAGGCAACAACATCCCCCGTGGATCGGCCATGAGCAATCTCTGTTACAGTAATAACAGCAGAACCGGCAGTTGAACTAAGGAATGGGTCGGGATTCAGAAGAACCTCTACCGGAGGCTCTACCCGATCATTTCTGGCGTTCCTGATTGCTTCTGGGTCAGCAACGACGCGGGGTGGCGTAAGCTGCGGATGCTTGGGTTCATATTCGTCTTTTCCGACAATGAACCCGTTCCACTCACGGCGAACGTCCCTCTTGAGGTAACGAACCCCGCTACGATCACTCGTTACATACGAGTATTTCCCTTTAGCATATGCCATCTTTCGGTGGCTCCACTTCGACTACAGACCATAGTTTGTTCTGGTCATTATAGTCTAACTTGATCTTGTTTCCGTAATTATATAAGGGCAGATCACGGTATCCGTACAGCCTGTCCTCATCAGGAACATTAACGTCCAGAAATGTGCTGGACGGCCCAACCTGAATCTCAATGCCAAATGACCGGACAGCCATTCCACACAGAAACTCGCAGCAGCCGCGACCCGCTTCAGCCATATGGCGGTCGTGAGCATACGAGAAATCAACCCCGTAAAGCTCAATTTTCCTGACCTCATTGGCAATCGCATAAGCAATGGCGTAGGCAGCGGTATTGTTGAAGTAAGGAACCCCAATCTTTGCCACGACTTCCGTGATCGGGTAGAGCTTCAGGCCCGGAGCGCGTGGGTCTAGGGCAACCGTATAAATCGGTCCCGGATGTCTGGGGAGCCACTCCCTCATGCCGAAGGTCATAGGACCGGCAAGTTCTGTATCAAAGAACCGCGCCACAGGGTCCATCATAAAGACCCTATCGTGTTGAATAACACCGGCCATGCTGTTGATAGCCCAGACCTCATCCGCTACTTGCGTTTGAGACCCCTTGGAAGCCGATTGTTTAATGAAGTCAGCGTTGCTGGCCCCCATCGCCACGATGGCGACGGACTTGCCCTTCAGGGAAGAATCCATGTGCTAGTATCTGTATCCGAGATTTATGAACATCGACGGGCGGTCGCGATCCATCGCCATTGCCCGCATTAGCTCCTCTTCATACAAAGCCTTCAGGATTTGCATTCTCTCAGGAGCGCGTTTAATCGATGTGTAGTACGCTAATCCTGCGGCAAGGGCAGGGAAAAATCTAAACGGCACTCCCATGTCATTCTGGGCTGCATCCGCGTCATCCATTCTTACGAGTCGATCATAGATTATAGTGTCGGTGCTGTTCTCCGGGGCCTGCCAGAGCTTAATAACCGGAGTGATCTGGCGATCTAAGAAGAACTGCGTAGGACGCCCGCTGGCATCCTTGTCAGGAATCTGAAGGTATTCTGAGCGGCCAATGCGCTCAAGACTGATATCGTTGCCGTCACGACGAATGATGGCAGAAACAATATCAATCGTATTCTGAGTGTCTACAAGACTGGGGGCAGTTGTGACCGTAGTGGTCGCTCCACTTGTGCCGCCCGTGATGGTCTCTGAGGCCGTAAACGTGCCGTTAGGGACCGTCAGGTTCATTGTAGTGGAGGTTGGCTTGCTCAGGACACTTGCCGTAGCAGCACTGGTGCCCCCGGTGATGGTTTCCGCGACAGAAAAAGAAGAACTGTCAGCAACGGTGATCGTGATCGTCCCCGCAGGAATCTCAGTAATTCCCGTAGCGACAGTCTGACTAACCTGAGTAACCGTCCAGTTGTTGACGCCCCGGTTAGCCCAGTCGGCAAGCATATAGTTCAATGAGTTACGGGCAGACTGAGCATCCCAGCCCGCCCGAATCTCAAGACCACAACGCTCGTAAGCCTCTTCTATGAAATCAGCTACAGAGGGTGTGTAGTTCTTTGAACCAGAAGTCGCCATTATTTCAGACGCTTACGGTCTCTGTCACTAATGGTGCGACCACTCTCTGTTGGCGTCAACAGAGCCTTCATAATACGCTCACGGTCTCTGTCACTAATGGTGCGACCATTCTCGCCCAATGCCCGCGCAATGTCTGCATTTGACATGGTCCGTCCCGAGACACCGCCGCCGGAAGCCATCTTTTTGACCTTACCGCCGCGTTTCATCATTTTTGGAGCGTTTTTACTAGCAGAGCCGCCACGCTTCATCATCTTGGCACCGTTCTTACGGGCAGAACCACCGCCACGCATCATACGCTTTTTCATCTTGTGAATCCTTATGCAAAGGTTTTAGTACATTCCATGATGACGGTGTAGGTATCACCAGCAGTGTGACCAACTGTGGTAAAAGCAACGTCACCAGTCTTCCCAGAACCGGCGTTATTGGTGAGACCACCAAAAACACGATAATCGTGGTAGCCGCTCTGGTTTTCGCCAAGCTCAATACAGAACTGGTCAGCAGTAGCCTCCCAGAGAATCTGCACCTTCATGCCGTTGCATTGCCACCAAATCTTGTCGATTGAGACACCAGTGCAGGAACGACCATCAGGAAGGGTGGAGAGAGTCGAAACATCGATTTTCGTAACGCCAGACTCTCCCGTTCCATCGCTGATGTTCGTGAACTTGAAGACAGCCGTGCGCTGGCCGTCAGCAAGCGTTTGAGAGGTTACTGCATCAGCCATGAGTTCCCCCTATTAGCTGGCTTCTGCGCCGTTGTCCGCCATCGCGTAGGTCATCAGGCCGACAAAAGTGCCGCCAGTCGCCGCAGAAGCACCGACCTTAGCCTGAACCGTCGCGTTGGCAGCCAGACCACCAGCAACACACAGAGCGCCATTCGCACCGGTAATCTCACCAGCAACGTCAACAGGAAGCTCGTTAAAGATACCATCGTTGTCAGCAGAAGTGCCGATATCAATGGTCGGGTTCGTGCCGCCCGTGCCCGCCTGAATCGTCTGGACCGACATGATAATCGCACCAGCCGGGATCGTCAGGGTGTTGCCCGTGGACGAAGAAGTGCCAATACGAACATTCGTGGCACCAGTAGCAGTCGGATCGCAGGCAAACTGAACGCTCTCAACCATGACGCCGGGGGTAACAGTACCCTTTCCGCCGCCACCATAAGAACGAACAATGCCTTGGAAGGTAGTAGTAGCCATTTGAATCTCCTGTCGTGGCTAATGTCAGCTACAGAAAGTTAGCTGTCAGGGACAAATAATTATAAGAGACAAAAAGGGGGGCAACAAGCGCCCCCCTCAATGCCGTATCGCGACGGATTACGCCCCAGTCGTACCAAAGGCACAACGGGGATCGCTGTAACCGAAGCTGTAACGCTCGCGGGCCTTAAAGCGGACGTTACCAGTCGTGAAGTCACCTTCCATCGAAGTGCGGAGAGGCGAACGCTGGTAATGCTTAAAGCCGTTGGGCGCATCGGTCTTAACGAACCACGCATCGGTGTCGGTCAGGAAGTGGTTGACCGTATAGCCCTCGGGAAGCATACCCGAGTTACGGACCGCGTTGATGTCGTTGTCAGCCGTGCCGGGGCGAAGCTGCGACTCCAACAAACGCTCAGCCACAAAGACCAACTGCGGCGGCACGATGAGCTTCATGCCACGCAGAGCCACCTTCATGTTCCGTTCGTCAACAAACGTGGAGATGCTGATGAGAGCGTCCTCAAGCGAGGTCTCATTCAGGTCCGCGTCCGTCGAAGGACGGTTCGAGAAAGTGCCACCGTAAGCCAGCGGGTGGCTGGTGTTAAAGAGCGAAACACCGTCACCGCCAGTCGCCGAGAAGCCATTGTTGAGGACGTTCGCTGCCTTCACCTGTTTGGTGTTGGACATCGAACGAGCCAGCGCCCGCGTGTAACGGGCACCAAGACGATCATAAAGATTGTCTTCCATTGCCTCTTCAGTCAGAGCGAAAGCCAGCGCGATGGTCTCGTGCGAGTACCGGGCCGTATATGCCTCCGTGGCAGTGTCGAACGTGATCGAACTACCTTCCGACTTGGCTGGCGCGGTGCCGAAGCCAGTGAGCATGACCTCTTCTTCAAAAGCACGATCAGAACTCTCCGTGGAGAAGATTTCTGCGTGTTCCTGATCGTAGCGGTCGTACTCCATTCCAAATAGAGCCGCGAGTCCCGGCTCCAGTTCTTTAGCGAGTTGTGCGCGTGAAATAGCCATTTTCTAGCCCTCCTTACACGCCAGTCTCGGTGCCGTAGAAATGCTCGTTGATACGAACAATCACATTGGCATTAGCCGAGCCTGTGGTGCTGTTTTCAGGGTCTTTAGACACGCGAACAATTCGGAACTGAGCGCCCGTTGCCGCCATAGTGCCGCTAAGTTCGGCCTTGGAGACACCGGACTGCGAGTTCCCAGTCGTGTAGGAAAGGTCCGCATTATTACCGATATTTGTGGTAGCAACCGTTCCAGCCGACTGTACCAAAAACAGTTGATTCGGGTCGTCATAGACCTGAATCTTGATGTCACTAGCAGCAACACCACCCGGATATTTATTCGAGTAGGTGGGCTGTTCCGACGTGGGGTCTGTATACGAAACTCCACCAGCAACACCGAGAAGGCGATCTCCAGCCGCAGCAAGAGCAACCACGCCGGAGGCCGTCATCTTGACAGCGTCACCTTCGTAAATTGCAGTCGCATAACCGCTAGAAATGCCATACTCAGAGTAACCGGAGGAATCCGGGCTTGAACCCGTCTTCGCTACAGGCCGAAACCCGAAAGGGGCGTCCTGATTAGCCATATTGGCCTCCTAAAAGTTAATCTTCGCTGTTTGGTCCTTTACGACCAAATGAGACTGAGCTTTTCCGCTCAGGAGAAAGTTTGGGCATCCGCGAATCATTGTCGCGCATCCAGTCGTTATCGACTGCTTCCATCATTCCATCCGTCTGCTGACGGAAGTACTCTTCGCGGTCTTCCGCGACTTCCACAGGAACCTTATGGGCGAGAAGCCCCCCGTTGCCTACAAGTCCTGCGTACTTGCCTTCATCGACAACAGGTGCATCGAAACCGGAAAGGTCTTCAGCCCTTAAAGGCTCATAACCTTCCCTTTTTCGTTTGAACATATTGTTCTTGTCATCATAACCCATAACTGACTCACGAATCCACCTATATTTATAGCCTTCAGGAGGTTCCGGGAGATCAAGCGACGATGACGGTTTCCAAGCCTTTTGACGTACTTTCTTTTCTCTGGTTTGGTCTTTTCTCGAACTGCGATCCATTATGCGTTCCTCTGCAATGCAATCTTGCTTTTCAAATAGGCTTCGTCAGTAACTCCAAGCCTTCTCGCAACTCTGCGCTCACCTTCTGAGAGTGTAGCCTTCTTTTTAGAATTAGAAGGATTGCGATTTACGCCAGCAACACTCTGGGACATTCCATTACTTTTATCAGAAAACTTGTTTGGAAATTCCTCGCGCATAATCCGGTCAATCTCCTGATAGTAAAAATCAGAAGTCGGATCGACGCCGCGAGAAACCAAGTCATGGTCAACCGCCTGAGCCGCCCCAGTCATAACAGCATCACGGCCAAACCACGGATTCTTCTGCGCCCACTGGACGGCCTTCGGATCGGGCTGTGACGGCTGATATGCCTGCTGCCTAGGCTGCTGCTGAGCTTGCTTGGGACTTGGCGTAGAAAGAGATTTTGCCCTGATCTTTTCGGCGCTGACCTCAGAAATCTTTGCAGTCAGATCGGCAACCTTGGCGTAATCGCTATCCTCGTAAGCATCTTTAAGCTGATCGCGAAGAGCCTGCTCTTGGGTCGTTAGGCGGTTATTAAGCTCAGCAACATAACCCTGATCGACAGTCTGCATACGAGCCTGCATACTTTCGGTCTGAGCCATAAGGCCACGAGCATAGTTGTAAGCGTCCTGAGCCTCCTGAGAGAGCTTATTATTGCGCTCTTCGGCAGTCTTGGCGCGAGCAACAAGCTCATTGATACGCTTCTGAACGCGGGCACTGTACTGTTCGTGTTCGCCTTCAGAATCATCTGGGGAGTCGTCAGCTTCCTGCTCAACAACCTCCTCGTCGTTTACGTTTTGTTCTTCGTTCTGATCTTCAGATTCAACGAAACTCATGGGTTCCTCAAGCGTGTTTGATGTCGTTGGGGTCTTGGACGACGGCAAGAATCTCGTCGTCATTGATAATCCGAAGCTCAGCGCCATCGATCTTAAAGCGAGAGCCGGAATATCTGGCGGTTATGACGTAATCGCCAATCTTGCACCAAGGATCAGAGTCCCCAAACTTGTCAGGGTCTCGGAAGCACAAAGGCCCCATCTTGAGAACCTTGGAGCAAACCGAAGCATACTTTTCCTTATCAACCGTAGAATCTGGCAGCCAAACACCGCCATCGGTCTTCTTCTTTGGAACAATCGGCCACACAACTATGCGCCATCCAGTAGGCTCAGGAAGCCTGTCAAGGGCGCTCCCGGTCGGTGGCGTGATGTCCGGGTCGTTGATGTAGTTGCCAAGAATCTTGTCAAGATTAGGCATTTCGGTCTTTTCGGCGGCTTCCGCCATTACTCATCCTCTTCATCTAGGTGTTTGAACTCTTTCTTCAGAAAACCCTCAATAAGCTCATAGGCCCTTATTTTGCCTACAGCGCATTGATAAGCCTCATACGATTTGGCATTGCCAGCAGACAGGTGTTCGGCCTGTGCATCGCGTTCTTTGCGCAAAAACCTGTAAAGGCTTTCCGCGAGTAGAATCGCATCCATTACAGCCTCTATATTAGGACTGTAATGTTATATATTTATTTATAAAGTCGCGTCAACACACGAATACTAGTGAGTATTTGTGTTGCCAAGTAAAAGCTGGACCTTTGTCTCTAGCTCAACAACCTTCACTTTGAGTTCTGCCTCACGCAACAGGCAGTCATAGTAATCACGGCGCAATTCCGCGATTTCATCATCAATAGTTTTGCGAGCAGCGTTTACGGTATGTTCTCTAGAGGCCATCATTTCCTGCCACCAATTTTGCTCTTAATCAGGTCTCTAACGCCGAAGCTGGCGGCAAATACCGTAAAGATCAAAACCTGAAACCACTCAGGGGCCTGACTAAGACCATTAAGTCCAGATAAGGCCCACTCTTGAGTCCAAGGAAGAAACACCAAAGACATCACCACAACAGCCCAAATCGTCAATAGCTCGTCCTTCCAGCTATTGGCCGAATTGTTAGCCATGATTTGGTCCCAGTCGATGTCAGCCGTAGCTTTCTTCGCCTCAATCTCCAAGCGAGCAGTGTGCTTTGCTTCCGTGATCTCCTGACGGCGCTCGATCCATCGAGAGCCAGTCTCAATCACTTTGGAGACAATGGGACCGCCAAGGATTTTCCCAAGGACCGCAAACATTACGCAATCTTCGTCGGAAGCTGACGCTCCATAGCCCCACGACCACGGGCTGTAACCTTACCCGGAGCATTCGGCACATTGGTTCCCAGAACCTGACCGAGCGGGACTTCGCCCTGATACTCAACCTTCATCGAGGTATCAACACCAGCCATACGCTTGGGCATCTTGCCCTTCAAACCAGTATCTTCCATCACGCACTCCTTTTTTTGCGAGTCTTGGCAATAATAGCAGGGGGATTTTTCTTTAGTTCCGAAAAAGCCTTCTGAAGTTTGAGTTTCTTAGCCACGACCAATTCTCCCCACAAGATTCGCCGCAATACGCTCACGAGCAATGGCACTGCGCTCACTAATGGCCCTGTTCTGAGCCTCAACACGCGCCACATCAACCATGTTCTGTGCAGCGGCCTTGGACGAATCAAGCGCAGACTTCTGCTTGAACTTCTCGCCCTCAAGCTCAAGTTTGCGGGCAGCAAGCATAACCTCTTGCTCCCTGATCGCCACAAGCGGGTCTTTCTGCTGTGAAGGCTCTTGAGCCTGAGCAAAGCCCTCAGTCATTGCCGCTACAGTTTCCGCAATCCTGTTCTCGATCTCACTTGCAAGCGCAGCCTGCTGTTCCGGCGCAATCATTCCGCCCTGAGCCTGCATAAGCTGGACGACCTGTTCCATCATCGTGCTAGTGACAATCTCACGGGCCTTCAGACCAAGGTGCTGCATGATGTGGGCATTGACGTTTGCCACAATAGTCGGGTTTGCCTGAATAATCGGAATAACCATAAGCGCCATGTGTGCCTTGATATGGGCATCATGGTTCTGACCCTCAAAAGCCTGCGCCCCCATGCCCTTGGTAAAGTCATTGTTCTCAAGGGCTGGGTCTTTCGGCTGCGGCTGCGGAGGCGGCGGCAGAAGCTGCTCAACATCACGAACATTAAGGGCTTCGTACATACGGCGATAAGCCTCATATACACCCTTCTCGCCGTGAATCTGAGGATTAGACTGAACCATCTGGAGAATGTTCTGAGCGAGAGCAACACGCTGAGACATACTAAAGATGTTGGGGTCTGAAACAGGAATGATGTCAACCCGGCCATCAAAGTCGGTTGATTTAATGACCCTGTTGATGTTGCCTACGTTATACGGGTACTCAGGCGGCAAGTAGCGGCCAAGAATGTCTGCAAGAAGGATGAACTCTTGCTTCTGCGCGTAGTGGCAACGCTTATGGATGGCCGACATGACCCGAGACCCGCGCTCGATAAGAGCAACGGTCGTCCCCACCGGGGTTTCGTTGTTCATGTCGCTGAAACTCTGGTCGGCAAGCGAAACGAACCGCCTGCCGTCCTGAACCAGCAGAGAAAGAAGCTGAAGCAGAGTCTGGCTTGGCTCCTTAAAGGGCAACGGCATAATCGCTTCACGAAGACCGGCAGGGGCATCAATGTCCCTAAACTCACCCGGACGGATCGGGTTCTCTTCCTCGGCAAGCTGAACGCCACGCTGCTTGAAACCACCCGGAAGATTGGCAAGAGTCCCCGCGTCAATTAGCTGACGCAGAATGCTCGTAGCCCCACGGGCAAGACCGCCAATCATGTGCGGAAGGCCAAACCCGTAGAAACCAAGACCCGGAAGGAACTTGTAGTGAACGAAGTATTCAATCTTCGTAAACGGGTCTTCGGGGTAGTAATTCCGGCGGATGCTTAGAATCTCACCAGAGCCTTCATCAATCGTAACAATGTAAGGCAGAGCGATCCCAGTTTCTTCACCGTTTTCGTCACGATGCGGAAAATCAGGGAGATCAATGAACGCATGAAGCTCATAAACAATGAGATTGTCGTCGCTATAACTCGGATGAACGCCTTCAAGACTATCCTCCTCATCTCTGATGGAACTGCCATATGTGCTGTTGTCTGATGGCAGGACTTCGACATCTTTGTAGAAATTGATGAACTGTAGCTTTTTAAGCTCATTCATCGGCATGGAAATACGCTGGGCAATGCGCTGTGCGCTTTCCAAGTCGGTTGTCCCATACGGGACAATAATGTCTTCAGCAGGAACAAACTTGCTGACCGGCCTCGTTACCACGCGGTCGTAGTACGTCTTCTTGAAGGCAGAGCCGCTCAGCGGGAGATAGAAAAGGAGCATATCCATCTCTGGATCGTATTCCTTCATCTCAACCGTAATCTGGTAGTTCATAAACTCGGCAACGCGATCAGCCTGAGCTTCAATTTCCGGGTTTGAAGCGCCAACAATCTGGGTTCGAACAGGACCACCAGCAGGCATAAGCTCCTTGTAAGCCTGAGCCTGAAACTGAGTTACACTTTCGGCAAGAAGGGGATGGGTAACGCTGCTCGCGCCCTCAAACGGGAAGTCCCTAAAGTCCTCATACTTGATGCCCAGAGAATCAAGGCCCTTCCTGTAGGTCTCTTCCCATTCAGAGCGAGAATCTAGGTCGCCCTTAATGTCTCCAAGAAGTTGGGCCGAAAGCGCCCCAAGAGAGGTATCGTCAAGAAACTCAGCAAGGTTGGCGTCAAACGGGATTTCCTGCTCTGAGGGCACCTCTTCTTGATAGAAAGAAACGCTGCCGTCAGGATTTTCTTCCGCGATCATGTCTTCGGGAAGTTCGACCTCTTCTTCCTCAATGACCATCCCCATAGGATTGTCGAGGGTCTCTTCGTTCTCTACAAAGGCCATCAGTAATAACTTCTCGATTCACGCCACGCGGACGATTCTAATTCATAATCCGTTTCAGACCTGATGAAACCACCCTGCCTGAACCGCAAAATAGCCTGAGTTGTGCTGTCTACCAAGTCGTCGCTGTCGCCAGCAGGAAAGGCGGCACACTCTTCAATTAACTCTTGTGCAAACTTGTTTTCGGGTGCCCAAACAAGGCCGGATTCAAAAACAGCAGCAGCACCATGAGCGCGGGCTATCTTATCATTACCTCGGCTAGGAGTGAAATTGGAAACTGGAAGCCCGATTTTCCTGAGTTCATGGGTTAGGGGTGTCCCGGCAGCTTTCGCCTCAATCAATATCATGTCCGGGTTCCAGTAATTGTATTCATCATATGCCCTTTTCTTTAACTCAGGGAAGTCCAGACGCTCCTTCCAAGAGTCCAGCAATATGATGCCCTGACCTTCATCTTGGTCAGTAAATACACCCCAAGTGGTGCAGGCACTGTAGTCAGCCTTGGCCTTCTTTGAGAAAGCTGTGTCGTAGCTTTGGAGGATATAGTCACATTCCGGGGGGTTCTTTTTTTCCCAGATTCTCCAGTACTCTCGCTTCAGGATTGCACTTTCTTCAGCAGAAGGGTTCTGCATCCACTGTGCAGACCAAGCCGCAACGGTCAGAGATGCTTTGACCTTCTCTAGCTCTTCTAAGTTCCAGAACTCGGGCCAGAGAGGGTTGTTCGTTTCCGGGAATATGGCAGGAAACTCAACAACCTCCCACTGATCCGCCTTCTCATTGGACTGGTCCTTCAGGAGGCGTGAGGTCAAGTCCCTATTGCCCCACCTAGTCATGACAAGAACAATCGCCCCACCCGGCTGAAGGCGCTGTCTCGGACCACTGATATACCATTCATAGGCCGCATCTAAAGCAGTGGCGCTCATAGCGTCTTGCTCAGAATGCGGGTCGTCAATAATCAGCAGATTAGCGCCGCGACCTGAAATGGCACCGCCAATACCCGCAGCGTAATACTCACCGCCAGCGTCAGTATCCCATCGCCCGGAAGCCTTACTGTCGCTCCGCATATGGACCTCCGGGAAGATCGCCCGGTAGTCAGACGTATCAACCAGATTCCTGACCTTGCGACCGAATCTCACAGAAAGGTCAGCAGTGTGAGTAGTCTGGATGATCTTGAGCTTGGGGTTCCTGCCGATCATAAAGGCCGGGAACAAATAGCTGGCAAATTCAGATTTTGTGTGCCTTGGCGGCATATTGACGATTAACCGCCTAAGGCTTCCATCAGCAATACGTTGCAGTTTTTCTGCATAAATCTGATGGTGCTTGCCCATAACGAAGTCGGGCCAGACAGTCTTCACAAAAGACATGAAGTCTTCGCGACACTGATCTTTGTTCTCTAGCTGAACAAGCGCCTCTTTTAGGCGCACATACTCAGTTAGCTTATCTGGCGAAAGACCAGAAAGCACATCAGTTTGGGCCATTACACAACAAAGCTGCTGATTGGCACCGTGACTCTACGCAAGGGCGGAATGGGGCTTACAGACGGCAAACCTAATCCGGCATAGGTCTGGTAAACCGGCGGAACATACGCGGGCGCTACTGCTGCTGCTGCCTGCTGGGGATCGCCAAGGTCAGGATCAATATCATCTCCGGTATCAGGCGGCGTCATCCGAGCGATGATGTCGTCAATCTCTGATTGAGAGGGAATGCTGACCATGTCCATGTCTGGATTGTCGAAGCCGTCACTCCCACTCATAATGCTGTTTACTGGGACATACCCGCCCCTGCCGGAACCGAGAGAGCCGCCAACAAGAGCGCCAAAAGGACCACCAACAAGAGCGCCAAGACCCCCTCCAACAAGACCGCCTCTGTCAACGTATGTCCCCACCGTCATGGAGCCCGTCGCTGGGTTGTACACGGGGCCCTTCTGGAAAGGCGTGAAAGTCTTGATAAGGCTGTTAACCCACCCCTTGTTTAGGTCTTCGGCCTTTGTTATCTCATCTTTACCGTCAACAATACCCGACTCATAAAAAGTGCCCCCACCTGTGGCGACATTGCCTTTGTAGGCGTTCACCAAAAAATTATACAAGTCTTGCCGTGACTCCGCGTATTCAGGGTCTGTCAAAGCGGCTGCGCGGGAATCATAGTAGTCCTGATAAGCTTGTTGTTGGTCTTGTAGAGACTCTAATGCAAGGTTTGTAAAATCAACGTCAGGAGGGCCCCCTTGAAGAGTCTCTAATGCAAGGTTTGTAAAATCAACGTCAGGAGGCCCCCCTTGAGTGGCCGCGCCTCTGGACGCACCATTAAGTGAGTCCGCATCGTCCCTAGAAAACGTCCCACGGGCAGCCTCACCTTGCATCTGACTCATAAGGTCATTTAGATCGCTTGCTACCTGTTGCATTTGTGCGTCCCCTGTGGAGGGACTTGTTTCGTAGCTTGTGCCGGGATCAAAGCCGGAGCCAGACCCACCTGATGTGGCGGGGTTACTTGTTTCGTAGCTTGTGCCGGGATCAAAGCCGGGGGCGGGTGCTGAAGTCGCGGGAATACCGACATCACTTTGGACGGACGGCTGAGTGATGGAATCAACGGCAGCAGCATCAGCAGCAGCATCAGCAGCAGCAGCAGCATCAGCCTGAGCTTGAGCAGCATCCATAGCTGCGGCAACTGCGCCCCAATCTATACCTACATCACCTGAATAACCAACACCCCCACCAAACTGATACTGCGGGACCAAGGAGCCAATACCCTGCGGCATCATCGCCTGAGGCATTGCGGCGTTGCTCAGCGTTTCCATCGAATAGTTAAAATACTCGCGAGCGCCGGGGTTTCCTGCGGGCAGCGACGGGGCGCTCTGCATCTGCGCCATAGCAGACTGCGCTCCAAACATTCCGGGCGGTTGGCTAAAAGGTTGATTGTACATTAGTTTACCTTAAAATGCTGATCGACTGCGTTAGCAACAACTGCATAGGAGCGGCAAGGTGACAGCCCTTCTGCCCACTGAGCTTCAAGAAGCTATTGAAGCATTAAGACGCAACGACTTCAATAAAACAAATACTGCAAAAGAATTGGGGATACCCAGAAGTACCCTTAGGGATAGATTAGCCAGCGCCGAAAGACAAGGCGCAGATATCTGGGGGGCTTCATTTGACATTACTCAAGAGGCAAAAGGACAACAAGACCTTGAGGAGCTTAAAGAAAGAAGAAGAAAGGAGTGGCAAAGAAAAAGGTCTTCTACTCCTGAAATTCTTAATGTGTCTGTTAGGCTCGACGGCCCTATTGGGCTTCTATTTATGGGTGATCCTCATGTTGATGACCCCGGCACTAACTTTCCTTTACTTGAAAGACACGTTGAAATCATTAACAGGACGCCTGCTTTATTTGCGGCGAACTTAGGCGACATCAGTAACAACTGGATTGGACGCCTCGCTTCACTTTACGAACACCAAGCGACTACTTCAGCGGAGGCTTGGCAGCTAACGGAATGGCTCGTCACGGCTGTTGACTGGCTCTACATCGTTGGCGGCAACCACGACCTATGGAGCGGAAGTGGAGACCCCATAAAGTGGATGGTGCAGAACAGCAACACGGTCTACCGGGCGCATCAGGTCCGCATTGCCATGAATTTTCCCAACGGCAAGGAAGTCAGGGTGAATACCCGCCACGATTTCCCCGGTCATTCGATGTGGAACACGGTTCACGGCCTTGTGAAGGCGGCAACTATGGGCCACAGGGACCATATTCTTGCTGCCGGTCATAAGCACACATCCGGGTATGGGATGGTGAAAGACCCCCTTACCGGGCTAATTAGCCATGTTGTAAGATGTGCCGGGTACAAGGAGCTTGATGAGTATGCCGCCAAGCTGGGACTGTCGGATGTCAATATGTTTCCCAGTTCGGTTGCAATCATTGACCCGGAATATGACGATAGCGACCCGAGACTAGTGACAATGTTCTTTGAGCCAGAGGCTGCTGCGGACTACCTGACATGGTTAAGAAAAAAGAGCAAATCCGCAAATACACCCTCGAAATCGAGGACGTAAACGGCACGGATGTCTACCATGCTGATGATTACTTTATCTCAGAAAACAACGACATCTTGACGGTTAAGGTCGGAAAGAAATCAATAAACTTCCCCACCGCCGGGTTACTCTCTTGGTCTGTTCAGGAAAATGAAAAACAGAATGTCGTGTCTCTCCGAAAGGGCGAGCAGAAAGGCCCCTCTGGATTATGTGGTCGAAATAGACGTTCCAGAAAACGAGATGACCATGACAATCCAGAGAAGGGGAATGCCAATGGCAAGCGAGGCGCACCTAAGAAGCCTCTCAGGGATGTTTCAAAAAACAAGAAAGTAAAAGCAAGTAGTGCTATAGTCCCGGCGAAAGAGGCTGAGTGACATGGCAGAGTCATCGAAAAAAGACGCTTGCTACAGCAAAGTAAAAGCAAGATATCGCGTATTCCCCAGTGCTTACGCATCCGGGGCTATTGCCAAATGCCGTAAGGTTGGGGCCAAGAACTGGGGCAACAAGGCCAAGAAAATGGCTGATGGTGGCTCCATGACCAAGGGATGCGGTGCGGTAAGGCCCAGCAGACGGAAGCGATACAAAGAGTTCTGATGGACGAGTTCGTGAATTTTTGGCCGATTGTATCGGGCGTTATTGTGGTTGCGGCTCTTGCTGTTGCATTCAGGGCCGAGATCACTGTGCGTGTCCGTGTTCTGGAAGAGAAGGTCTCTGCGCTTTTCCAGATCATCAATGATCGAAAAAAATAATGGCTATCAACCGCACAGACATGTCCAAGCAACTCAAGAGCGGGGGCCGGGTTCGCAAGACCAAGAAGGGCGCTGCGCTCAAAAGGTGGTTCAAGGAAGAGTGGGTCGATGTCCGTACCGGAAAGCCCTGCGGTCGTCAGGAAGGGGAGAAGCGAGGAACGCCGTATTGCCGCCCCAAGAAGCGGGTCTCCTCAAAAACACCGAAGACGGCTGGGGAAATGAGCGCAAAAGAAAAGCGTTCGAGGGTCAGACAGAAGACGAAACTGGGGCAACCGGCTGGTAAGCCCCGCAGAGTCGCCCCCTTGAGGAGAAAAAAGCGTGGCTAGTAGGGTAAAAGAGGCCGCTTGGCACCCAATTCCCATCAAAAAGAAGACTTCGATAGGAAATAGTGTCCGTTCACGGCCAAAAAACAAAAACAAACTTAGGAATTGGAAGAAATACAACGGTCAAGGGCGCTAATTAGGCCATTTTCCGTTTTTTCTCGGTCCAATCCAGAACCCTAGCTTGCCAGATTGAGGAAGACCATCCCGGTTTCCTTCAGAAACTCCCGTTTCATAGTAGAAAAACGCAGGACCATAGCGGTTAACTCCGGGGAATACTGCATGGCCCGCATCTCTGCATGGTGAATCCACCACTCTCTGGGTTTCAGGTTCAGGTGTCCCGGCATGGGAACCTGACTCGCGGTCATGATGAGGATGCGACCGGCATTGCCGCAGACGGTATCTAGGAATTTACCGGCGTGTTCTTCCGGTATGTGTTCGGCTACCTCAATAGACCAGACCACATCGAATGGTTCCGGGAAGGCTACAGGAGCCTTGCAGAGGTCTATCAGAGCGATGTTTGGGGGTCCGAGTACCTCAGGGTCCACATCGATCCCAAACGCCTTAAAACCGGCTTTCTGGGCCGCTATGACCTGTCCCCCTACACCGCACCCCACATCTAGCAGGGTGCGGCATCCGAGGGTCTTCAGGAGGGACAGGGTACCTACGTCAACATGGGTGACGTTGTGGTGTCCTCCAGCATAGATCGGGGTCTGGTAGCTCATTCGAGTGTCTTCAGTTCTGCGGCCAGTGAGGCGTATCCTGCCATGTCGATGTAGTCGTCTTCGTTGAAGCTGCCGTGCTGTGTTCTGGCGACCTTCTGAAGGAGGTTAAGCATCGCAACATCGCTTTCGCTGATCGGGCCATTTCTGCCATGCAGATAGATGTTCCAGTAGCGCGAGATGTCTGCAAATAGGGCAGATGGGTTGCCGTGGGTTCCCTCTCGGTCTTGAGTAACCAAACGTAGTGCCCGCTTAAGGATTTCGTTGCGGATCATTTTGACTCCATTTTATGAGTTGGAAGTTTTCGAGTGGTATTGCTGCGACTGGTTCTACGTCTTGCCAGTCATTGCGGTCGACTCTGCCGCCCTTTTCGTAGCTGAACTGGTTGCACAAATTGACAAATCCCAGTGAATCAGTCCAGCGCACGAACAGGATTGACGGCAGGGCCGTGGTTTGGGTCAGGCGTCGTGCGGCCAGAATCTTGTCGAGAGAGATGATGTAGGTAGGGTACCTTTTCATCTCGTTCTTGCGGCATTTGATTTCAATCCAAGATCGTATCTCCGAGCCCCTGACTGCTGCGTAATCCAGTCCGTACTTTATCGGCAGCTTCATCATTTCTGATTTGTACAGCTTGCCGAGATGGTCGGCGACCTGACGTTCGTTCGTCAGATCACCGGCCCGCTCATAGAGCGGCCTCATGGGATAATCCTTTCTTCAATGCCTATACCCTAATTGTAGCACAAGGTTTGGGAATGGTGAACCACTTTTTGTAAAAAAAATAATTTGACATATACTTATTTTACTGTATGATGGTGGGGTAACCAATGGAGGGTTTCAAATGCGATATCAAGAAGTAAATGGGTCGTGGCCCAAAGGGCTTCCCCAACTCACTCACACTGAGGCTGAGCGGGCGGCAAGAAAGCTCTGGTCTCACTTTTATTCGCCCAAATATGAGCCGCGAATCAGAGTCCGGCGTGTCTGGGTGTCTGCAAAGAACAAGGACAATCTGCACGGGGGCTGGCGACGGCTCGTTCACGACGTTAGTCACATGGTTAACAGGAGGAGGTATCCGTCCAAGCGCCCGCACGATCCGACGCAGGAGCGGCTTGAGCTTGAGATGACCCGCTACGTCCTTGAAAAAGACTGGCTCAACGGCTCTCTCAAGCCGAAAGAGCGGGTCAAGGAACCTAAGACTGCTCTGAGAGAGGCTCGCGCCCGCGCCAATTTGCGGAAAGCTGAGACACGCCTCAAGCGGGCGCAGACGTTGCACAAGAAATGGAAGAAGACGGTGGCTTACTACGACAAGAAGGCTGCTGCGGAATAGAGACTGTGCTATGATTGGGGATGTCCAAGTTGTTTCGAGGGGACTGGGTCAGCAGGCTGATCCAGATTGTTACCGGCGCGTCGGCAGCCATTGGCGGCGTGTGGGTTGTCATCGATCAACTTGGCCTCCTTCATGGAGACATCCTCACTTGGCACCCGGAGTACTTCGAGATTTCCGATGGCCCGGTGAGTGGGGAGTTTCAGGTTTCGGTAGCGCGGGAGAAGCACCGGGACGACTGCACTGTGGAGGACTTCGTGGTCGATGTCCGGGACAGCAAGAACATCATTCACAAGGCTACGCCCTCGATTTCAAAGTTCATGGGGCCAGCCACGCACCGCATCGATACCTTTGCCTACAGGATTACCATAGACAATCCGGGGGATGTTGCTCCCGGCGAGGCCACCCTAGTCGCCTACATCTACTACGACTGCCCCGAAGGGAAGGTAATCGTCAACTACCCGGATCATCCCAATACACGGTTTGACATACGCGAAGATTAGTGTATCTTGGTTCTGTCAATGATCCAGATCAGCATCTACGACGAGCGAGCCATTTGACACGAACAGCAGCCCTATAGAGCGAGTCTTTTGGAGGAGTCCCTTGAAGGCCAGAATCCATGTTAACCAGCACATCATTCGGTCGAACAGAAAATCCGGCCTCAAGGAACCTACCCTGACCATCAAGACCAGCAGGAAAAACATCAAAGCTAACAGCGTGAACATCGATGGCCCGTGCCAAATCGTCTACAGCCCGGAAAAGCCACTCTCCTGCGGAGCAACAGTCTGGATCGAAACAGACACAAGACACATCCAGCAAGTCGATCATCAAGAACCCCAATGGGATGTGGATCGAGAGGTTCAGGAAATCTTGGGCTTGGGTTCCGACTAGTACTATAAAATAGAGATGTACGGCATCCGATCATTAGCAGGCGGCGGCGCTCCCAAAAAACTTGGGAAAGCGGAAAAGTACATTCCACCGGAGTTGCGCCCTCAGGCGGGTGCTTTGGTGGACTTGATTAAATGGATCAAGAGCAATCCCTATAGAGCAGCCCGTGGCGTGGCAGAGAGCTTCGGCCCACAGGGGGACATCACGGGGATGGTTGATTCGGCGCAAGGTGCGATGGAGAATCTCCGGGAGGGGAATATCCGCGCTGCCTTAATCGACATGGCCTACGTCCCTGCGAACATGGCGACGTTGTTTTTGCCGGGGTCTGCAAGTGGCATGCGCCGCGCCGCAGAAGGCTTGGGTGGTGGTGTAGGAAAGAAGGCCGACGACCTCCCGATGGACGAAGCCTCCCGCATGGCACGGGCTAGGGAAACAGGTGTGCCTGAGATGATAACTGACAACCCCGGAGCCAAAGACCCTGATTTCTACGGCGAAGGTGGGTGGCTTGGCAGCAAAATAAGGGATGCGGCAGAGAGGCGCGCCAATGCAGCGCCGGACACGGTTGATGCAACGCTTGGCGGCACGGACGGGGTAACAGGCTATTTCAAGCAACCACTAAGACTCCGCCCCGAGGCCTTGCGCGACATCAAGGGCGCGATGGGGGAGAAGCGTTCTGCCGGTGACGAAAAACTGCAACGGCTTCGCGAGAGCATTGAGCGGGAGGGCTACAGGGATGACAGCCCTATTTCGATTGCCGTCAGAGAGGACGGTACTCCGTTTGTCCTTGAGGGCAATACCCGTATTCAGGAGGCGATAGAGTCTGGACGGCCCAGCATACAGGTTGAGTTAAGATATTTGCGCGGCGCAGAGGACGTTGACGGCCCCCTATCGCCGGACAAATTGCCGGATTTTCTGGCACCGGACGATTTACGAGCCTCAGAAAGAGCGCAAGAAGCGATTCGCGGACAAGTAGACCCAATAGAACAAGTCGCTAAAGAATCCTACGCTTCCGAATAAACACCGAGTAAGTAACCCAAGAAAGGCTGCGCCAAGAAAGGTTGCGCCACGGAATGGGGAATCTCGATTTTTCCTAGGATTATGGGTGGGTGATACGCTACGCGAAACCCGGTGTGTCAAGCCCCCAGAGGGGGGTGCCCGACTTTTTTTTCGCCCCGACCCGACAGGTCCTAGGGGACCAAGGGACCCGCGTCCCCCAGTCCCCCGGCCCGTTGGCCTATGGCTGCTCAAGAGCGGCAGCGGCTGCCCAGTCGCGCACGGCCTCGCGCAGATCGTCGTGGGTGTGGAAGAGGGCGATGCCCTTACCAAAGACGACGTATCGCTGACCGCGCGTCCAGCCTTCGCCGTTGTCCCCAAGGACGGCCTCGCCGCACTTCAGGATTTCCTTTGCGCGAGCGTTGAGATGGTCGCTTAGTTTCTTAGCCATTGTGGACTCCTGTTGGTTTGATGGGGGCGAACACTGCGCCCGCCCCCCGGTTTGTGGGCCTAGTTGATCTTCGCCCGCAAAGTCTCGGCTTCACTGCGGAAGCCCCGCTCGACTGAACCGACGCCCGGCACGACGTGAGAGCCGTGAGGTAGATCGCGCAGATCAGGTTCGTATGCCTTCGCGGTTGCCTCTGCCGCCTTGAGTTCGACTTCGAGGTGGGCGAGACGGTCGCGGACGCTGCGCGGCGCGTCGGCGATCAGGGCGCGGGTGATGGCCTCGATATCGCGGCGGGCCTGAGATGCTGCGGCCTTTGCGACCAGCCACTCGCGGGCTGTGGAGCCGATGCGGGTGGACAGCTTGAACTTGAATATTTTCATCTTGTTTCCTTTCGATATGCGGCCTTCGCTTCTTCTTTAGTCACTCGGCGCCCCCGTTTGTCGATAAATTCAATTTCGGAAGGGCGGTAGTGACGTTCGATTTGTTGAGCGTCGCGACCGGGCGGAAGAACTGACACCCATTCATCCGTGATGCCCACCACGTCAACGGGCCGCCCGCCCCAACGTGGTCTAACGCCTTCTTTAATGCGCGCACGGGCGATCGCTGGCATTTGCCACTGGTGGCCGTTCCAAATTGCGTGAGTATCTAGAAATTTCTCGTCCATCTTGATGTCCTTTCTTGGGGTGGTGGGGGCAGGCACCATGCCCGCCCCCGGTTCTCTGCTAGTTCTCCTGCCGGTCGACAAGCGCCTTGGCTTCAGCCAACGTGGTCGCGGCATCCGTCACCTCATCGCTACCCGGCGGGGCCATGTTCCAATGGTCCTCAATCTTCTCAATTTCCCAGCCCCGGTACTCGTACCAGCCCGGAGCCTTGCGGGTTGCTTTATGCTTGTTCACTTTGTTTCCTTTCTGTATCTCAACGCTCATCGTTAAGATGCCCGCATCTTAATGCCCTGAGCCGGTGGCTGTCCATTACTTTTCGCGCACCGCTACCACTTTCCCTGCGGGTGTTGCATCTGGGCAACAATCGAACCCAAGGCCCTTTTCAGGCCCGTGAGCGCGATCTTGGCTGTTCTGGCGGTCTAGTGCCTGCCCGGAGAAGAAACCATCCAGAGGCCCGTTCCCGGCCCC
>Ga0222719_10001485_pt1 | contig 22649 bp, 24 predicted proteins | sample C33_34DmetaG_FD_165039 | JGI IMG/M metagenome (GOLD analysis project Ga0222719, IMG submission 165039) | Estuarine water microbial communities from San Francisco Bay, California, United States - C33_34D | ecosystem: Environmental > Aquatic > Marine > Unclassified | place: USA: California...
AAAATCAATCATTAAGTTTTTGGAAAAGAGTTTTTCCTATGTCAGCTGGTGAATTTGCAATTGATATTCCTGCTGATTTCATTAATTCTATTTTATCTTCAGCTCCGCCTTTTCCACCAGAAATAATCGCACCAGCATGGCCCATTCTTCTTCCAGGGGGTGCTGTTAAACCGGCAATAAAACCAACCATAGGTTTTTTAATTTTCTCTTTTTTTAAAAAATCTGCAGCCTCTTCTTCTGCGGTCCCTCCTATTTCCCCGATCATAACTATTGATTTGGTTTCTTCATCTTTTAAAAAAAGTTCCAAACAATCAATAAAATTGGTTCCATTAATTGGGTCTCCCCCTATTCCGATACAAGTAGATTGACCCATGCCATTAGCTGTAGTTTGCGCTACGGCCTCGTAAGTTAATGTTCCTGATCTAGAAACTATTCCTACTGTTCCTTTTTTGTGAATGTTTCCTGGCATAATACCAATTTTACACTCATCTGGTGTAATTATTCCTGGACAGTTAGGTCCTATTAATCTCGAACTGCTTTTATTTAAAACTTGTTTTACCTTAAGCATATCTAAAACGGGTATTCCTTCAGTGATACATACAATTAATTTTATTTTCGCATCTATAGCTTCGATGATTGCTGCACTAGCATACTTGGGAGGCACATAAATCATTGTCGCATCTGCAGATGTCTTTTCTTTTGCTTCTTGTACAGTATTGAAAACTGGTAAATCTAAATGTTTTTGTCCTCCTTTTTTAGGTGTAACTCCTCCAACTAGCTTTGTTCCATATTTTAAAGCTTGCTCAGAGTGAAATGTACCATGTGTGCCAGTAAAACCTTGGCAAATTACTTTTGTGTTTTGATCAACTAAAATTGACATTATTTAATTGCCTCGACAATTTTTTTAGCAGCATCATTTAAATCTGAGGCAGACAAAATTTTTAAATTTGATTTCTCTAATATTTCTTTTCCTTCTTTGAAATTTGTGCCCGCTAACCTTACAACTAAAGGGACTGATAGATTAATTTCTTTGGCAGCATCTACCACACCTTGGGCAAGTACATCGCATCTCATTATTCCTCCAAAAATATTTATTAGAATACCTTTCACATTTTTATCAGAAAGAATTAATTTAAAAGCGGCCGCTACTTTCTCTTTTGTTGCTCCTCCACCAACATCTAAAAAATTTGCAGGTTCTTTACCATAAAGTTTAATTATGTCCATTGTAGCCATAGCTAAACCAGCTCCATTAACCATACACCCTATGGAACCATTAAGTTTGATATAAGCAAGATCATGTTTACTTGCTTCTATTTCGGTAGGGTCCTCTTCGTTTAAATCTCTTAGTTGTAATATTTCCGGTCTTCTAAAAATTGCGTTATCGTCAAAATTCATTTTTGCATCAAGGCAAATTAATTCATCAGATTTAGTAATTATTAAAGGATTTATTTCAATTAAACTTGCGTCTTTTTCAGTTATGATTGCATAAAGTGATTTTATAAGTTTTGAAGAAATTTTTTTTTGGACAGGACTAAAATTAAAAATTGAAATTATTTTTTCAATTTCTTTTTCATCTGGACCATTTTTTTTAAACTCTATTTTATTAGTAATAATTTTATCTGGGTTTTCAGATGCAACCTTTTCAATATCCATGCCCCCCTCAGTGCTGCTAATAAATGCTATTTTAGAGGTCTCTCTATCGATCAAACAGGATAAATAAAATTCTTTAGAAATATCTGATGCCTCTTCAATATATAATCTTTTTACTTTTTTTCCCTCTGGTCCGGTTTGATGTGTTACTAATAATTTTCCCATCATTTGCTCTGCCTCTTTTTTTAAATAAGATCTGTTTTTTATTAATTTAACTCCTCCAGCCTTACCTCTTCCACCGGCATGAATTTGTGCTTTTAAAACAAATTCTTTGCTCTTTAACTTGTTAATTTTTTCATCAATTTCATCTATTGAAAAAATAACTACTCCATTAGAAACGGGAGCTCCAAATTCTTTTAAAATTTCTTTTGCTTGATGTTCGTGAATATTCATTAATTAAACTTTTTATTTTGATAAATTCTATCTTCCCAGGTCGTGAAAGGAAATTTAAAACTTTTTTTAAAAACAAATTTATTCTTTTTTAAATAATTGTGTATTTTTTTTGCATTATAATTCAAAAAAATATCACTATTATGAATTTCAATTAGAATATACTTTACATTTTTTTTTAAAAAAGAACCGACACCTTTTAAAACCTGCAATTCATGCCCCTCTGTATCTATTTTAAGTAAATCAATTTGTCTGATTTTATTATTCTTAATTATATCTAATAATTTATAACTTGATATCATATATTTTTTTTGGATTAGATCATTGATTGTGCCTCCAAAAAGTTTTGCTTTTAAATTTAAATATTTATTATTTTTATCGATTTGTGTTAATGAAGAGGTTAAATCGTGCTTATTAATATATAAGGTTTGCATTTTTTTTTTATCAGATATTGCAACATTGTAAATTCTTACTTTTTTATTTCTATTATATTTTTGTTTCAGGTATTTATAAATATTTTTTTGAGGTTCTACCATTACAATTTTTTCTAATCTAAAATTATTTAACATTAAATCTGTGTATGTGCCTTTATGAGAACCGATATCAAAAAAAATTTCCAATTTCTCACAATTTACTTTTAAATAATTTAGAATTTTATTTTGATGATAATATTTATCTATTATATCAAAAAAAAGAATGGCAATTTTTTTTAAAAATATCATTTTAGATCTTTGCAATTAAAATTTAACTTTATTTTTATCAACATTTTTCCAGTTCTTTCTTTAGCTAGACAATTTTCATCTAACAATAAAGAAATTATTGAATTTTCATCTTCCCTAGTTTCAAAAATAGTCTCTATATTATTTTTCTTAATTTTTGAAATAAAATAACTTTTGTATGTTTTAAAAAACTTGTTTCCTTTTAATGGAAAGCTAACTGATGGATGGTGCCATTGATTTGGGGAGTTATCATAAATATCTAATATTGGCGATATTATTTGGTATTCAGTAATAAGCATTTTATTGGTTGCTTCTTTTTTAAAAAGAGACATTGCTTGAAGAACATTGTTTATTTCATCCTGCGGATTATTTGGATTAAGGTAAGTAATCCATTTTAAACCTTTTAATTTTTTATCAATTATTATTGCATCAACAGATTTAGAAATTTCTACATTTTCTAATTCATTAAATTTTCGCTTTTCATTAAATCTCTCCTGATACTTTAGAGTAGATATAAAACATATTGTGATAATAAATATTAGCAAATAATTTATTTTAAATATTTTTTTGTAATAGGAATGAGAAATTCCACAGAGAAAAGGTATCAAAAAAAATATAAAATTTTGATTTAAAGAAATCATTTGATGAAAAATTAAAACAACTGAAAGCGTTATCGAAATAATAATAATAATATAATTATCTCTATCTAAAACTTTATCAATTTTCGATTTTATAAAAATTATAATTAAAAAAAATAAGAAAAATGAAATAAACTTAAATTTAACTATTTCATTAATCAAGTTAAACTCATAATTATTTAGTCTTGTTTTCCCAATTGAAGATCCAAAGCTTATATATTGTTGGTAGAAATCATTAAGGTTTATTTGCGTTAATAAAAAAAATAGAACAAGAAATAATAATGCTAGTATTGTTCCTATAAATGACTTCGTTAATATCTCAATTCTTCTTTTTTTGTTCAAAATTGAAATTACTAAAATAAAAATAAATATAGTAATTATTCCATATGCTGCGGGTGTTTGTTTGGATAGAAAAGATAAGCCAAGAAGAGTTGGAACTATAATTAGATAATTAAAATTATTATTTTTTATTGCGATTATTAATCCGTAAAAAGCTAAAATTACAAAGAATGTCGAATGATGGTCAACAAAAGGAGTTCCAACAACTGGATAAAAAAGAATTGAAATTAACAATGAATAAATAAATGAAAATGTATTGGACAAATTCATTTTTTTAAAAAAATAATAACTTAATATTGCTAATATAGAATTAAATATTGAAGAATGGATTATGAAAGTGCTCCAGGATATGCCTAGCAGCTTAAAAAAAAGGGCGTTTAAATAATCTAGCAAAGGACCTGTTACAAGCCAATAATCGTTAAAAGGAATATAACCTTTTAAAACTCTGTAGCCGCCATTAAACAATACTGTATTGTCCATTGGCATTATTCCAATAAAACCGTAATGATAATTAATTAAAAAAGCTAGAAGAGCTAAAAGAATTGTTAATGTTTTATTATTTAAGATCTGAGTCAATTTTTTGTGCAGCATCAAAAAGTTCTTTAACGGCTTTAATGGAATTATCGAAGTTCTCTTTTTCTTGTGCTGATAAATTTAATTGAATTACTTTCTCAACACCATTTGAACCAATAATAACTGGCACGCCAGCATAAATATCTTTGGCTCCATACTCACCGTTTAAATGTACTGCACAAGGTAATTGTTTTTTTAAATCCTTTAAATAAGATTCCGCCATTTCAACCCCTGAGGCGGCTGGTGCATAAAAAGCTGATCCTTTTTCTAAATATTTTACAATTTCAGCTCCTCCTTTTTTTGTTCTTTCAACAATTTCTTCAATTTTTTTCTGACTTATTTTTCCCTCTTTGACTAATTCATTAATTTTTTTTCCTTCAACTTCTGTTGATCCCAGCATTGCAACCATACTGTCTCCATGTCCTCCTAAAACAAAAGATTTAATTTTTCCAACCGAAACTTTTAATTCTTGTGATAAAAAATATATAAACCTTGAAGAGTCCAAGATACCAGCCATTCCAACAACTTTATTTTTTGGTAAACCCGAATATTTTTGTAAAGCCATTACTATCACATCTAATGGATTTGTAATGCATATAACAAAGGCGTTAGGTGAAGTGTGTTTTATTCCTTTTGCAACTTGTTTAATAATTTTAAGATTTATACCAAGTAAGTCATCTCTAGTCATTCCAGGTTTTCTTGGAACTCCAGCAGTTATGATTATTACATCTGAATTTTTAGTATCTTCATAATTATCAGTTCCTGATAAATTTACGTTAAAACCATTAACTGGAGATGATTGAGCTATATCTAGAGCTTTTCCTTTTGCTATTCCTGCGGCTACATCAAACAAAACTATATCGGCGAGTTCTTTTAAAGCAATAAGATGGGCTAAAGTTCCTCCAATTTGACCGGCGCCGATTAAAGTTATTTTTTTTTTCATTTATTTCCTTAAGTTATTTCATTGTTGGCATCACAAATTCAGGGTCTGATCTAAATCCTTTAGGCCATCGTGAAGTTATTGTTTTTAATTTTGTGTAGAATCTTACACCTTCTGGCCCATGCATATGTTGGTCTCCAAATAATGATCTTTTCCATCCGCCAAAACTATGAAAAGCCATTGGAACTGGAATCGGTATATTTATTCCGACCATTCCGATTTTAGCTTTGCTAGAAAAAGTTCTTCCTGAGTCCCCGTCTCTAGTAAATATACTTACACCATTTCCAAATTCATGATCATTAACTAATTGTAGCGCTTCCTCAAAGTCTTTGGCTCTTACAACGGATAAAACTGGACCAAAGATTTCTTCTTTGTAAATTCTCATGTTTTTTGTGACTTTATCAAATAGACATCCGCCAATATAATAACCGTTTTCATAACCTTGTAATTTAAAATTTCTACCGTCAACAATTAGCTTTGCTCCTTCTTTTTCACCAATGTCTACGTAACTTTTTACTTTAGCTAAATGTTCTTTTGTTACTAGTGGTCCCATCTCTGACTGTTTGTCCATACCTGGTCCTACTTTAAGAACCTCTACTTTTTTTGCCAGTGAAGATACTAATTTATCTCCGATATCTCCAACTGCCACAGCAACCGATTGGGCCATACATCTTTCACCAGCTGAACCGTACGCCGCGCCCATTAAACCATTAACTGCTTGATCAAGATCACAATCTGGCATGACAACACAATGATTTTTTGCACCACCTAGTGCTTGAACTCTTTTTTCATTTTTTGCACAATTTTCATAAATATATTTTGCAATTGGAGTTGAACCTACGAAACTCATTGCCAAAACATCTTTATTATTTATAAGGGCATCAACTGCTTCTTTATCTCCATTGACTATATTAAAAACTCCGTCCGGCAAACCCGCGTCTTTTAAAAGTTCAGCTAATCTCATTGAACAGGATGGATCTTTTTCAGATGGTTTAAGCACAAATGTATTTCCACAGGCTATTGCCATTGGGAACATCCACATTGGAACCATTGCTGGAAAGTTAAATGGTGTGATACCAGCGCAAACGCCCAAAGGTTGACGTATAGACCAGCTATCAACATTTGAACCTACATTTTCTGTAAACTCACCTTTTAGCATTTGAGGAATGCCGCAAGCGTACTCGACTACTTCTAAACCTCTAGTTAGTGATCCTTTTGCATCCTCGTAAACTTTTCCATGTTCTGCTACAATAATTTTAGTCAGCTCATCTGAATTTTTTTCTATTAATTCTTTGAATTTAAACATAACTCTCGCTCTTTGAAGTGGAGGTTTATTCGACCAAGCTTCAAAAGCTTTTTGAGCACTTGCTACTGCAATATTCACATCTTTTGTGCTAGCAAGTTTTACCTCTGCGCTTTGTTCACCTGTTGCGGGATTGAAAACCTTTCCAATTCTTTTTGAGTCACCGCTGAAAGGTTTACCGTCAATGAAATGTTCAATATTTTTCATGAAGATATTGAATAAATAAGCTTTTAGCTTGTTGCAAGCATTTTCTTAATAGAACCAATAGCTTTTGCTGGATTTAATCCTTTTGGGCAAGAATTAGTGCAGTTCATAATCGTGTGGCACCTATACAATTTTAATTCATCGGCAACTTTTTTTAATCTCTCTTTTTTGTCACCATCCCTGCTATCATTTATCCATCGATAAGCTTGTAATAAAACCGCCGGCCCTAAATATTTTTCTCCATTCCACCAGTAGCTGGGGCACGATGTTGAACAACATGCGCAAAGTATACACTCATAATATCCATCTAATTTTTCCCTATCTTTTTGAGACTGTCGTAATTCTTGTTTTTCTGTTCCAGTTTGTTCTGTCATTAACCATGGCTTAATTGATTCATATTGTTTGTAAAGAGTTGTTAAATCTCCAATTAAATCTTTGATTACCTTCAAATGGGGTAGAGGATAAATATTTAAATCACCCTTAATATCTGTATGAGATTTTATGCATGCTAAAGTGTTTACACCTTCAATATTCATTGCACATGATCCACAAACCCCGTGTGCGCATGATCTTCTAAATGTAAGTGATGGGTCGATCTCATTTTTTATTTTAAACAAAATATCCAATACTTTTGGACCACAAGTATCCATATCAACCTCAAAAGTATCAACTCTTGGGTTTTGACCTGTAGAAGGATCCCATCTGTAAACATTAACTTTTTTTAAATTTTTAGAATTTGTCTCGTCTTTAAAATGTTTACCAACTGTTATTTTTGAGTTCTGTGGTAAGTTAAATTGAACCATTATTAATAAACTCTTTCCTTAGGAGGAAAGTATTGCACATCATTAGTTAATGTTCTGGAATGAACATCTCTATACTTGATCTCAACTTTTTTATCATTTTGCCATGCTAAGGTATGTTTCATAAAATTTTTGTCGTCTCTTTTACTAAAATCCTCTCTTGCATGTGCTCCTCTACTTTCTTTTCTGTGATATGCCGAGTCCATTGTGGTAAGAGCTTGTCTAATAAGGTTATCAAATTCCAATGTTTCGACTAAATCAGTATTAAACAGTAAAGACTTGTCTTTAACTGAAAGATCTTCCATCCCTTCATAAGGTTTTCTTATTTGATCTACACCTTCTTTTAATGTTTTTTCTGTTCTAAATACTGCACATTTTGATTGCATTGTTTTTTGCATTTTCAATCTTAGCTCTGAAGTTTTTGTAGAGCCTGAAGAATTTCTTATTTTATCAAACCTGTCTAAACATTTATCAGTTTCTGAGTTGGAAACTTCTTCATGTGAAGCACCGGGTTTAACCAGTTCTGCCGCTCTTTTAGCTGCTGCTCTCCCAAATACAACTAGATCAATTAACGAATTTGATCCTAGTCTATTTGCTCCATGAACTGAAACACAGGCAGCCTCTCCAATAGCCATTAAGCCTGGAACTGTTTTTTCTGATCCATTTAAAGTTAAAACTTCTGCCTTATAATTAGTTGGTATACCTCCCATGTTGTAATGTACTGTTGGCACCACAGGTATTGGTTCCTTATTAACATCCACGTTTGCAAATGTTTTTGCGGCTTCTGTTATTCCGGGCAATCTTTCTTCTAAAACCTCTTTATCTAAGTGGTTTAAGTGAAGATTAATATGATCTTTATCTTTGCCTACACCTCTTCCTTCATTAATTTCCATTTCCATTGATCTACTAACTACATCTCGTGAGGCTAAATCTTTTGCATTAGGAGCATACCTTTCCATAAACCTTTCGCCTTTACCATTAACTAAAAAACCACCTTCGCCTCTTGCTCCTTCCGTGATTAAACAACCTACTCCATAAATTCCTGTTGGATGAAACTGCACAAATTCCATGTCTTGTAAGGGTAAGCCTGCTCTTAAAACCATTGCGTTACCATCACCAGTGCAAGTATGAGCAGAGGTTGCTGAATAATAAACTTTTCCATAACCCCCGGTAGCAATTATTGTTATGTGAGATCTAAATCTATGAATCGTTCCATCGGTAAGGTTCCAGGCGATTACCCCTTTGCATTCTCCGTTTTTCATAATTAAATCAAGAGCAAAGTACTCAATAAAAAATTCTGTGTTATGTTTTAAAGCTTGTCCATATAAAGTGTGTAAGATTGCATGACCTGTTCTGTCAGCTGCAGCACATGTTCTTTGCGCTGTTCCATTTCCATAATTTTTAGTCATACCTCCAAAAGGACGTTGATATATTTTTCCATCATCAGTTCTGCTAAATGGAACTCCGTATCTTTCTAATTCAACTACCGCTCTTGGAGCTTCTTTGCACAAATATTCTATGGCATCTTGATCACCAAGCCAGTCTGATCCTTTGACTGTGTCATACATATGCCATCTCCAATCATCTTCACCCATGTTTCCTAAGGCTGCTGATATTCCTCCTTGTGCGGCGGAGGTATGGCTTCTCGTTGGAAAGACTTTTGAAATACAAGCTGTTTTTAATCCAGCTTCAGATAGACCTACAGCCGCTCTGAGGCCTGACCCTCCTGCACCCAATACAACAACATCGTATTCGTGATCTATGATTTTATAAGCACTCATTATGATAAATTATATATTCCTATAATTGTTAATAAAGGAATAACTATAGCAAATGAAATTAAAAGTTTATTTGCGACATTTTTGATTTTTTCATCTTGTATATAATCCTCAAAAATCTCACTTATCGTTAGTGTGAAGAAGAAGAAAGCTATGACGATAAACGCTGAAAAAAATGTTCTGGATGTTTGCTGCGTAAAAAAAAGAACCACTTCTATATAATCATTTTGATAAAAAGAGACAAAATTTAAGATAAACCAAACCATAAATGGAATAAGTATTAACGAACTAAATTTTGTAAATAGCCATTTTTTTGTTGAGGTATGCATTTTAAAAAATATTTTTTCCAATTAAATATAATAATATTGTAAGAACAAAGGAACCAACCAAGGCTAAGACTCCAGTTATCCTAGAGATTTTTAAATCAAAACCATAACCCATATCCCAAAATAAATGTCTTAATTCATTTAAAATGTGAAAACTAAAAGTCCAGCAAAGTCCAACTGCTATAAACTTACCAAAAAAACTATTAAAAAAAAATTTTAAAACTACATAATTTTCAGCACCAAGTAATAAAAATAAACTCCAAAAACAAATTGCAGAAATAGCTACTATATTTATTACTCCAACTATTCGATGCGTGATGGATAATAAAGAAGATATTTGCCACTTATAAATTTGTAAATGTGGACTAAGAGGATTTTTTTTTTCTTGCATTATTAATTTATAAACTAAAGTTGTATTTTTTTCACTAATTGCTCTGCAATTTGAACAGTATTTAAAGCCGCGCCTTTTAATAAATTATCGGACACAACCCAAATATTAATTGCCTTAGCGTTAGAATTATCTTTTCTTATTCTTGAGATGTAAGTAGTGTAATCTCCTTCCGCTTCATGAGGTGTCATGTACCCTCCATCTTTTCTTGTATCGACAACCTTACACCCTGGCGCATTGGATAAAATTTTTGTAACATTTTCGAAATCGTAAAGCTTATCAAATTCAATATTGATTGACTCTGAGTGACCAGTTCTTATTGGGACTCTCACACACGTTGCTGTAACTTTAATATCTTCATCCAATATTTTTTTTGTTTCGTTGGTCATTTTAAGTTCTTCTTTTGTATAACCATCTTTATCAAAAACATCTATATGAGGAATTAAATTAAAAGCAATTTGCTTAGTAAAATTTTTTGGTACTATTTCTTTTTTATCCAAAAAGTTTTTTGTTTGCTCAAAAAGTTCATCCATAGGTGCTTTACCTGCGCCTGAAACAGCTTGGTAAGTTGATACAACGACTCTATTGATTTTATATTCGTTGTGAAGAGGTTTAAGTGCGAGCACCATCTGCATTGTCGAACAGTTTGGGTTTGCAATAATATTATTATGTGCTTCTAAGGCTTCACTGTTAACTTCCGGAACTACTAAAGGTACATCTTTTTGCATTCTAAAATAACTTGAATTATCAATGACTATAGTTTTTTTTGCTGCTTGAGGTGCCCATTCTTTTGCTATTTGGCTGCCTGCTGCAAAAAAGGTTATTTCGGCTTTAGAAAAATCATAATTTTCTAAATTTTCAATAATAATTTCTTTATCTCGAAATTTAATTTTTTTTCCTACGCTTCTTTCAGAGGCTACTAGAAAAAGTTCTTTAAAAGGAATTTTAGACTTTTCTAAAATTTCGATAGTTTTTCTACCAACATTTCCTGATGCTCCTATTATTGCAAAATTCATAATAATTAGTTTATTTTAATTTAGCTATAATTGCATCACCCATGTCAGAAGTAGAAACCTCTTTCATTTTTTTTGACATAATGTCTTTGGTTCTCAAACCATCATCTAAAACACTTTGAACTGCTTTATCAAGCTGTTCAGCTTCTTTATCTAAATCAAGAGAGTATTTTAATGCCATAGATAAACTTAGTATTGTTGCAATTGGATTGGCAATGTTTTTTCCAGCAATATCTGGAGCTGATCCATGTACAGGTTCATACATTGATCTAATTTTCCCATTTTTATCCTTAGCACCTAATGAAGCCGAAGGTAGTAGTCCAAGTGAACCAGTCAGCATTGCAGCTTCATCTGACAAAATATCACCAAATAAATTATCTGTAACGATTACATCGAATTGTTTAGGGTTTCTAAGTAGTTGCATAGCGCAGTTATCCGCAAGCATGTGGCTTAGTTCAACTTTTTTATATTCTTTGTCCCTTAACGCCTGGACTTCTTCTCTCCACAAAACACCGGCTTCCATTACATTAGATTTATCACAAGATGTGACTTTGTTTTTTCTTTTTTTAGCTAAATCGAAAGCAACCCGAGCAACTCTTTGAATTTCGCTGGTAGTATAAGTATGGGTATTAATTCCTTTTCTTTCATTATTTTCGATTGGCTCTATTCCTCTTGGTTCACCAAAATAAATTCCTCCGGTTAACTCTCTAACAATCATTATATCTAAACCAGATATTATCTCTGGTTTTAGAGATGATGCATCAACTAGCTGTTTAAAACATATCGCTGGTCTTAAATTTGCAAATAACTTTAATTCTTTTCTTAATTTTAAAAGAGCTCTTTCCGGTCTTTTAGAAAATTCTAAATTATCATATTTAGGACCGCCAACAGCTCCTAGAATTACTGCTTCGCTTTCAAGAGCTTTATAAAAAACTTCATCAGTAATTGGGTTTTTGTGTTTTTCGTATGAAGCTCCGCCGATTAACCCTTCTTCAATTTTAAAATCTAAAGATTTATTTTTATTAAACCACTCAATAATTTTTCTTACCTCTCTTACTACCTCAGGGCCTATGCCGTCTCCTGGAAGAAGCAAAAGTTTTCTATCTTTTACTTTAATCATTGTTTAAAAGCCAAGGTTTTTCTGCTTTAACTTCTTTTTCAAAATCATCTATTTGAGATATTTTTTCCATTGATAATGCGATATCATCTAATCCTTCGATCAAACATTTTTTTTTAAAAGCATCGACATCAAATTTTGAAATTTTATTTCCATATTTAATTTCTTGATTTTCTAAACTTATTTCTATTTCTTCTTTTCTTTTTGAATATTCTGCTAACTCAATAATAACTTGTTCGTTGATCATAATTGGTAGAATACCGTTTTTAAAACAGTTATTGTAAAATATATCAGCAAAGCTTGAGCTGATAATGCATCTAATTCCAAAATCAGATAAAGCCCATGGTGCGTGTTCTCTTGAAGATCCACACCCAAAGTTTTTTCCAGCTAGTAAAATTTTTGATTTATTATACGGTTCTTTGTTTAAAATAAAATCTTCTATTCTTTTTCCGTTTTCATCATAACGCATTTCATAAAATAAACTCTTCCCTAATCCTGTTCTTTTTATAGTTTTTAAGAACTGTTTTGGAATTATCATATCTGTATCAATGTTTTGTAATGACAAATAAGAAGGTATTGATTTTAAATTAGAAAACTTTTTCATTTTAAATTTTTCTTACATCAGTTAAATGCCCTTTTATAGCAGCTGCAATAGCCATTCCTGGGCTAACTAGATGAGTTCTTCCTCCCCGTCCTTGTCTTCCTTCAAAATTTCTATTAGATGTTGATGCGCATCTTTCTTTAGGTTTAAGTTGATCAGGATTCATGCCTAAACACATCGAACAACCTGGCTCTCTCCATTCAAAGCCCGCTTCTTTAAAGATTTGATCTAATCCTTCTTTTTCCGCTTGTTCTTTAACTAATCCAGATCCAGGTACTACCATTGCGCTAACATTTGCAGCTATTTTTTTTCCTTTTAAAAGTTCAGCCGCTAACCTTAGATCTTCAATTCTTCCATTAGTACAACTTCCTATAAAAATTTTATCTATTTTAATATCTGAAATTTTTGTATTAGCTTGTAATCCCATATACTCAAGAGATCTTTTCATAGCCATTTTTCTATCTTCATTGTTTTCTTTTTCAGGATCCGGAACCACTCCAGTTATAGGAGATACATCTTGAGGAGATGTTCCCCAAGTAACTAATGGCTCGATATCTTTTCCCTCAATATTTATTTCTTTATCAAATTTACAATCTTTGTCTGAGTTTAAATTTTTCCAAAATACTTGTGCTTTTTTCCAATTTTCGCCTTTTGGTGACATTGTTTTCCCTTTTAAATATTCAAAAGTTTTTTCATCTGGTGCAATCAGTCCAGCTCGTGCTCCAGCTTCTATAGTCATATTGCAAACCGTCATTCTTTCTTCCATGCTTAAATTTTTTATAACACTTCCGGCAAATTCAATTACATGTCCTGTACCACCTGCTGTTCCGATTGTGCCTATTATTTTTAAAATTACATCTTTAGCTGTAACACCTTTAGGTAAATCTCCATTAACATTAATCCTAAAGTTTTTTGATTTTTTTTGTATTAAGGTTTGTGTTGCAAGAACATGTTCTACTTCTGAAGTTCCAATTCCAAAAGCTAGAGCGCCAAATGCGCCGTGGGTTGCTGTGTGGCTGTCTCCACATACAATAACTGTTCCTGGTTGTGTAAAACCTTGTTCGGGTCCAATTATATGAACAATGCCTTGTCGTTTATCATTAACATCAAAAAGTTGAACTCCAAATTCTTTACAATTATTTCTTAATGTTTCTACTTGAATTCTAGACTCTTCATCGTCTATTCCTTTAGACCTATCTGTCGTTGGTACATTGTGATCAGGAACTGCAAGAGTTAGTTCTGGTCTTCTAACTTTCCTATTTTGCAATCTTAAACCTTCAAAAGCTTGCGGGCTTGTAACTTCATGTACTAAGTGGCGGTCAACATAAATTAAAGAAGTTCCATCTTCCTGTCTATGCACAAGATGGTTTTCCCATATCTTATCATATAGAGTTTTTGACATTGAAATTTTATTTTTTTTCGCTAGTTGGCTTTTTAGCTTCAACTTTTGATATTTCTTTTTTTGCTTCTTTTTGAGCTGGCTCTGCTTGATCTAGTTTTGCTTCTTCCGGTTTGACTGAAACATCTACGCCAATTTTCTTTTTAATTTTTTCGGCAATTCTTGCTGATTTTCCTTTTCTGTCTCTTAAATAGTAAAGTTTAGCTCTTCTAACCTTTCCTGATCGTATCACTTTTATTGAAGCAACATTTGGACTGTATAAAGCAAATGTTCTCTCTACTCCTTCTCCAAAAGATATTTTTCTAACTGTAAAAGATGAATTTAAATCTCTATTTTTTTTTGCAATACAGACGCCTTCAAAATATTGAATTCTCTCCCTTTTGCCTTCTACAATCTTAACACCGACATTAATTGTATCACCAGGGGAAAAATCAGTAATTTTTTTGCTTGCAGTGATTTTTTGAACTGCTGCTTTATTTATGTCTTCAATGTTTTTCATTTTTTTTCTGTAAATATTTTTTCCAAAGATCAGGTCTCTGGCGACGTGTTATAGCCTCAGATTGAGATAAACGCCACCCCTTAATTTTGGCGTGATCTCCAGAAAATAGGACCTCTGGTACCTTTTTACCCTCCCATTCTCTTGGTTTAGTATACTGAGGATATTCCAAAAGATTATTTTCAAAACTTTCTTCTTTTGCAGAATCTGCATTACCTAAAACTCCTGGAATTAGCCTAACCAAAGCATCTACAAAAACTAATGATGCACTTTCACCACCAGATAAAATAAAGTCTCCGATGCTGTATTCTTCGATATTTCTTGTTTCGAGCAGTCTCTGATCTACGCCTTCGAAATGACCACATAATATATTTATTTTTTTTAACGTACTTAAAGATTTCACAATATTTTGGTCTAGCTTTTTACCCTTAGGAGAAAGATAAATTATTTTTTCACCAGAATTTGTATTCTTATCTAGCGCTGATGCAACAACGTCTGGCTTTAATAACATTCCACTTCCTCCGCCAAAAGGGGTATCATCAACATTTCGATTATTGTCGTTTGTATAATCGCGAATATCTATCACCTTTAGACTCCATTTATTATTTTCGTGAGCTTTTTTATAAATCCCAACATTTAGGAGCCCAGGATATAAATCTGGATACAAAGTAAAAATTTGCACTTCAAGCATTCATAAAACCTTTTTATTTAAGCTTTAGGTTCTTCCTTCTTAGCTTCTGCTTTAGGTTCTTCCTTCTTAGCTTCTGCTTTAGGTTCTTCCTTCTTAGCTTCTGCTTTAGGTTCTTCCTTCTTAGCTTCTGCTTTAGGTTCTTCCTTCTTAGCTTCTGCTTTAGGTTCTTCCTTCTTAGCTTCTGCTTTAGGTTCTTCTCCAGCTTTTTTCCTATCTTTTTTAGGAATAGCTTTTTGAGGATTATTTCCAGGTTTAGGCATCGGCATTATTTGTACTTCGCCTAAAAGTCTAGAAACTCTTAAAGTTGGTTGAGCTCCTTTGCTCATCCAATACTTAACTCTTTCTGCTTCTACTTTTATTCTTTCTTTTTTATCTTTTGGAAGCAATGGATTGTAAGAGCCAATTTTTTCAATAAATTTCCCATCTCTTGGGTATCTACTGTCTGCTATAACGATTTTATAAACAGGTCTTTTCCTTACTCCACCCATTGATAATCTTATTTTTAACATTTTATACCTTTCATTTTAGTTGATTAAGCATTTCATCTGGGATCATTCCAGATGGAATTTTTTTTCCTTGTGACATTTTTTTCATCATGTCTGACATCATTTTAAATTGTTTTAGTAATTTATTTATTTTAGACACATCTACACCTGAACCTTTTGCGATTCTTTTTCTTCTTGATCCGCTAATTATTTTAGGATTCTCTTTTTCCTTTTTTGTCATAGATAAAATAAGTGCCTCATTTTCTATAAGCATTTTCTCGTCGATATTTGCTTGGTCCATTTTTTCTTTCATTTTATTTGCACCAGGTAACATTGACATTACTCCTTCCATGCCCCCCATTTTTTTCATTTGTCTTAACTGTGAAAGATAAGAGTCCATTGTAAAAATTCCTTTTTTTAATTCTTCTTCAGCTTCTTTTAATTTTTCCTCTCCTAAATCTTGAGCTGCTTTTTCAACTAGTGTTACAACATCTCCCATTCCAAGAATTCGGTTAGCGAGTCTATCTGGATGAAATAATTCAAAATCAGATATTTTCTCTCCAATACCAATATATTTTATTGGTTTACCTGTAACATGCTTCATGCTTAGTGCTGCACCGCCTCTTGCATCACCATCAACTCTTGTAAGAATGATTGAGGATAGGTTTACAGCTGTATTAAATTCATTAGCGACATTAACTGCAATTTGTCCTGTTAAAGAGTCGGCAACTAAAATAGTTTCGGCTGGGTTAGTAATTTCTTTAACCTGTTTAATTTCTGACATCATGGGTAGATCGATTTGTGTACGCCCAGCTGTATCAAAAATTATTACATCCGAGCCATTAAGGTTGGCAGCATTAAGTGCTCGTTTCGTAATATCGAGTGGTTGCTGTTTTTCAATAATTGGTAAATTTTGTATTCCATTGGTTTCAGCTAATAATTTTAACTGCTCCTGGGCTGCAGGACGATAAACGTCTAAACTAACAAGCATAACTTTTTTTTTGTGTTTTTCTTCTATCAATTTAGCAAGCTTAGCAGCTGATGTGGTTTTTCCTGATCCTTGTAAACCAACTAGTAATATTGAAACAGGAGGAACAGCTTTAAAGTTAAGTTCTTCGTTTTTAGACCCAAGAATTGAAACTAATTCGTCATAAACTATTTTAACAATCATTTGACCAGGTGAAGTTGATCTAATTATTTCTTGGCCAATCGCTTTAGGCTTTATGTTTGAAATAAAGTCTTTAACAACTGGTAATGAAACGTCAGATTCAAGCAAAGCTAAACGAATTTCTTTTAAACCAGTGTCAACTTGCTCTTCGGTCAATGAAGGAGCACTTTTAAGTTTAGAAAAAATTTTTTCTAATTTATTTGTTAAATTTTCAAACATTTTTAAATACCCAGCACCTATCGCACTAGTGGGCGAACCTTCGCTGACTAGTGTCGACACTCTTCTTAAAAGAGCACCGCAAAGACATGTGTATTTGCGGAAAGTAAAGGGAAATTACAATTTGGGGTTTTAAAAGTCAATGAATAATTATACTAATCTATTATTATGCCAACAATAAAAGCTTTTAGAATGGATGGTTTGGGCAACAAATTTGTTATTGTTGATAGAAGAAAAGACATTGTAAATATAACTAAAGAAAAAATAATTCATTTGGGTAAACTTGAATCTTTTCATCGTGAGATTGGATTTGATCAAATAATCTTTATTGAGAGAGAAATTGATAAAACTTTTCCAATTACTATCTTTAATTCAGATGGAGGTGAGGTAAGTGCATGTGGGAATGGAAGTAGATGTGTAGCTTATCTTTTAGGCAAAGACTTAAATACTAAAGAAGTAAAATTAAAAACAAACAATAGATTGCTTAATGCTAAAATAGTTGGTGATTTAGATGTTGAGCTTGCAATGGGTAAACCCATATTCGAATGGAATAAAATTCCTTTATCAAAAGATTTAGACCATAGTAAAATAACTCTTAATATTGAAGATAAAGTATTCAAGGATGGTTTTTGTTTAAATGTAGGAAATCCACATATAATTTTTTTTGTCAAAGATTGTTTTGAACATGATTTAAAAATTTTAGGACCTAAAATTGAAAATAATAAACTATTTCCGGAGAGAACTAATGTTACATTTGCTCAAGTAAATGATAGAAAAAATATAACGGTAAATGTTTGGGAGCGTGGAGCTGGATTAACAAAAGCGTGTGGAACAGCTGCTTGCGCCACTGCTGTTGCTGCTATGATAAAAAAACTAACAGAAAATGATATTAATATTAAATTCAAAGAAGGAACTTTAAATCTAAAAATAGATAAAGATCTAAATATTTTTATGCGAGGTCCGGTTTCAGATATAAAATATACTAAGCTTGAAATCTAAAATGAGTTTATTTAATAAATTTAAAATAGGTCTCGGAAAGAGCTCCTCTGGTCTGGCAGATGGTTTTAAAAATATATTTTCAAAGAAAAATATTGATGAAGATGTACTTACAAAATTTGAAGAGCTAATTATATCTGCAGATGCAGGTGTTGATGTTGCAAGAGAACTTAGAAAAGATTTTGAAAACTTTAAAATTGATAAAAAATTAGATGACCATAAAGAAATTCTAAAATTAATCGCAGAAAAAATGGCAATTGGTCTTCTCAAATATGAAAAAGACTTAAGCTTAATGGGGAACGCCAAATCTGCGGTAATTGTAGTTTCAGGCGTAAACGGTGCTGGAAAAACAACTAGCATTGGAAAACTTGGTAAATACTTTAAGGATAATAATAGATCAGTCGTATTTGGTGCTGCAGACACATTTAGAGTTGCTGCTATTGATCAATTACAAGTTTGGGCTACTAAAGTTAAAGTTGATATCATCAAATCTGAAATAAATAGTGATCCTGCTTCTGTAGCATTTAAAACAGCAGAATTTGCAAAAAAAAATCAAATTGATATTGCATTAATTGATACAGCTGGACGCCTTCAAAATAAAAAAAATTTAATGGAAGAGTATAAAAAAATTATTAACGTTTTAAAAAAAATTGATCCCTCTTATCCAAATGAAGTAATTTTAGTGTTGGACGCAACAACTGGGCAAAATGCATTAAATCAAGTTGAAGAATTTAGTAAAATACATGAACTTACTGGTTTAATAATTACGAAATTAGATAGTACGGCTAAAGGTGGTGTTGTATTAGCTATTTGTAAAAAATATAAGTTGCCAATAGTAGCAATTGGTATGGGTGAAAAAGAAACTGACTTACATCCCTTCAATGCAGAATATTTTTCAAAAGCTTTATTGGGTATTGAAGATTAAATTTTATTAATAAAAAGGTTAATATTGTTTAAAAGCTTGTCATTATATTCCATCATATGATCATCGTTATCTGGAAAGTAACTAAATTTTGGATCGTTGACTCTTTCAAAAAGTTCTAGACCCATTCTTTGTGGAACAATATTATCCATTTTTCCATGCATGATTAATATTGGAGTTTTAATATTTTTAATTTTACTTTTAGAATCGTATCTATCTTTTAATAATAAATTAACTGGTAAGTATGGGTAATAAATTTTTGCAGTATCGGCCATAGACGTAAATGGAGACTCAAGAATAATTCCTCCGAAATTATCTTTTGATGCCAGTTCAATAGCAACACCTGTCCCTAATGACTCTCCATATAAAATAATATCTTTATTATCTAACCCTTTTGTTTTGAGCCAATTAACTACTTGTTTCGCATCATAATATAAATTTTTTTCTGTTGGTTTACCTTTATTTCCACTAAACCCCCTCCATGAAGTTAAGAGAACGTTTAAATCAAGTTTATTAAGTTCATTTAGTTTGTGAACTCGATTTAATAGATTGCCAGCATTACCATGAAAAAAAACTACTGTTTTAAATTTCTTTAAATCTTTTTTAATAAACCATGATTTTAATTTAATATCTTCATCTGTCTCAATAAAAATTTCTTGATATTTAAAATTAATTTTGTCATTTAAATAATTATTCTCACTTGGATTATAAAGTAAGTTTCTTTGATAAAAATAAATAAATATAATTATTGCCAGATAGGCTAAAATGATTGAGGTTGTGATTAAGTATAAATATTTCATTTTGTTATTTTTCTTGCAAAATAAACACCTGCAAAAACAAAAGCTGCACCAAAATAATGAAAGCTTAATAAAGCTTCTTTAAATAATATAATTCCATATATCGCAGAATAGATAGAAAATATATAAAGAGTAAATCCTGCAAGAGATGCGCCTAAATACTTTTGGACTCTAGTATATAAAGTAAAAGCTATAATGCCGGGTGATATAGCTGCAAAAAGTACCCAGAAAAAAAAATTACTATTAAAAACTGTATTGAAATAAAAAATCTCTTCTAAAAGATAAAAGGGAAATAATGAAACTGCTCCGAATAAAGCTATAAGAGTAAATCTGGCCATTAAACTAAAATTACTTTTCCAATTTAAAAGATATATAGAATAAACAGCCCAACCAATAGCAGCCCCTACCATCCATAAATCACCAGATGTAAATTTAAAATTTATTAACAAATCCAATTTACCTTTACTTATTATTGCTAGCACACCAGTTAAACATAAAATTAAACCAATAATTCTTGAAAGATTAATTTTATCTTTAAAAAACATTACAGATAGAATGATTATAAAAATTGGAGATGAGGTGTAAATAATTCCCATGTTAGCCATTGTTGTCGACATTCCAGCAATAAATGGAAATGCACCACATACACCACATCCCATAGAACCCAAAAAAAATAATTTCCAAAACTCTTTGTTTATATATTTTTTGTTTTTTAATATTTCATAATAAAAAAATGGAAATAAAATTAGAAATACAGTAAGCCATCTCCAAAAAGCTAAAGAGATGGGGGGGACGTACTCTACACCTCCTCTAGCAACAATAATATTGGTTGCCATAAATATTGGTTGAACAAAAAGTAAAATATATGGAGTGAATGGGTGACTTTTCTTAATCAATTTAAAATCGACTATTTTTTATCGCTGAATGCTTCGTAAAACATCATGAATATGGCTATTACCATTAGTATAAAAACTGGCAAGATATCAAAAAAACCTATCATGGAAGACCTTGTAAGTGTAGTGGCTAAACCTACTAAAAAAGTAGTTGCTAAAGAAAGTCCTATTATTGTGGTTATTTTATTCATCTTTGCAGTTTTTTTCTAACCAATTAGCTATTCCTAAAAATCTTAAGTCGTCAAGCTTATTTCCTATTAACTGAACTCCTAAAGGTAAATTATTTTCACCTGTAAGTAAAGGTAGTGAAATAGCAGGCAATCCTAAATAAGTCCAAATTTTTTGGAAATCAGCACTTCCAGTTGATTTTAAACCCTTGTCTGCAACTCCACTTGAAGCAGGTGTAATTACTCCATGATAGTCCTCAAAAACTTCTTTGTACGACTCATAACTTTGTTTCATAAAATCTATAGCATTCGCATATTCATAAGCAGAATGTTTCATGCCTCTTTCAATCGCATCCCTCATTTCTTTTGAAAGTTTTTTCTTATCTTTTTTATAATAAGGTTGGAAATTATTTGCTAAATCTGTTTCATGAATTACTTGGTGGTATTTTGGAATATCTTTAAAATACGAAGGTGTATCAAATACTTCAATATTTTTTTGAAATTTTTTTATAAAAAAATCAAACGCATCTCTAGACTCTTTATGTATGTTTTTCCAATTATCTGTTTTATAAAAAATAAATTTCGGTTCAAAAATTGGTCCTTTTTTACATTCTTCCAACATGTTGTCGGCTGCAAAATGAACTGTTGATGAATCGTATATATCTTTTTTAATTAATGTTTTAGCTAATAAAGCTACATCCTCAACTGATTTTCCAAATACTCCAATGGTATCTAATTTTTCAGAAGTTTTTAACACACCACTTCTTGATATTAATCCATACGAAGGTTTGTATCCAACTACGCCACAATATGATGCTGGTCTTATGATGGATCCTCCTGTTTGTGAGCCAATTGATAAGGGAGCCATCTGAGAAGCAATTGCTGCAGCTGACCCACTTGAAGATCCTCCAGGTGTTCTTGAATAATCGTGAGGGTTTGTAGTTTTGCCTGGGTGGATAAAGGCAAGTTCAGCTGTAACTGTTTTGCCCATAATAATAGCACCAGCATTTTTTAATAAATTTACCACTTCTGAGTCTTGAGATGCGGACATTTTCTTTCTAAAAACAGTACCACATTCTGTTGGCATATCTATTGTTCCGAAAATATCTTTTACAGCTATTGGAAGGCCGTGGAGTAACCCTAATGGCTTTCCAGATTTTCTATATTCATCGGCTTCTTCGGCTTTTTCTAAAAGAGTTTTTTTATCAAAAAAATTCCAAGCTTTTACGTCTTTTTCAAATTTATCTATTCTTGCAATGTAAGCTTTGCAAACTTCGACTGAAGAAATTTGTCCATCTCTCATTTTTGCAACTAATTCATTAGTTGATAGTGAAAAAATATTTATCATGATATTTTACTCAGCAAAAAGAACTTCTGGCAACCATAATGCTATGCCAGGAAACCAATACATTAAAATCATTGCAAAAATTACAATTCCTAGGAAAGGCATTATACCAGAGAATATTTGCATGAGTTCTACATTTTTAGACTGAACACCTTTCAGGTAATAAGCGGACATGGCCATCGGTGGTGTTAAAAATGAAGTTTGTAAGTTTAATGCTATTAACATCGCGAAAAAATAAGGGTTCACACCAAATATTTCAAGAAGTGGTAAAAATATTGGAACAAATATAATTAAA
>Ga0222719_10001486_pt1 | contig 22642 bp, 23 predicted proteins | sample C33_34DmetaG_FD_165039 | JGI IMG/M metagenome (GOLD analysis project Ga0222719, IMG submission 165039) | Estuarine water microbial communities from San Francisco Bay, California, United States - C33_34D | ecosystem: Environmental > Aquatic > Marine > Unclassified | place: USA: California...
AAGACCCCTAATATAAATAGAGGTCTTATAAGACGTTAACTTATTTTTTTAAGTAATTTTTTCATTTCGTTATCACAAAATACTGATTCTTCAGGGCATAAGCCAGGAACCATTGCTCCTCCAAGATGCCCACGTTTAGAAGGTATAATTTTTAATTCAGCATTCTTCATATGACTCACCTCTATAATATTATCTTCGGGTGGAAAATATAAATCGGTTTCTGAAGGCATTATTAAAGCCGGGCAATTTATACTTCTTATAGCCTTCTTCCAATCTCCTCTAAATTTTTCATGATTACCTATATCTCCATATTGCCAAGTTTGCATCATGGCTAATAAGTCGTTTGCATCAAAGGAGCTAAAATGTCCTACTGCAAATTCTAAAAATGCTGCTGTATCTGGCATTCCTCCAAAAGTTTTTAGATGTAATCCTTCCCTATAACCAGTTTGATCATAAAACCATGAAGCATAAACAGTAGCAAATGCACTTAAACCAACTTCTGGTGGAGAAGTATAATCACCTCCGTTAAAGTTTATATCTGCCTGTAATGCTTTTTTACATCCTTCTAAAAATAACCAGTTATGTGTAGTTGTTTTTGCAGTTCCAGCCACAGATACTATAGCGCCAGTAGTATCACCATGCATTACACCCCAATGAAAGGCCTGTTGTCCTCCCATTGAAAAACCTACATACATTAATGTATTATCTATGCCGTAATAGGTTTTTAACAATCTATATTGTGCTTCTATATTATCCCAATAACTAACATCTGGAAACCTTGGACCATCTTGGGGTGAAGCTGTATTACTTGGTGAAGATGATTGACCACATCCAATCATATTTGGAATAATGATAAAGTACTTACTCGGGTCCATAGCACGGTCTAAACCAAGTGAACCTCTATTTAAGTAATGATTACCAGCATAGCAAGTTGGGTATACAATAACGTTACTTTTATCTTTATTAAGAGTACCATGAGCATCCACTAATAGGAATGCATCTTTTAAAACAGTACCATTCTTTAAAGTAAAATCTCCTAACTCATATTTAAATTGTTCATGTGGCCACTTAAACTCTTCTTCTGCCATAACTTGGCCAATAGAAAAAGGGTTGAAACTAGCTAAACTTGCTAAAGAAAACCCTTTTACACTTAAATCTAAAAAATTTCTTCTATCCATTTTTAACCTCCAATTTTTATTTAAAAATAAATTTTAGATTTTTTTAAAGAATAAAAATATATGAAATTATTCGTTATTAATTTCATTATATAATTCTTTTAAAAAGGAGGTAATATTCATCTCTATTATATTAACATTATACAAAAATATTGTATTTACTGTGTTCTATGAGTAATGATTTTAAATTATAAGAGAACGTTTTCTCGTATTAAATTAATCCAGTTAAATTCAAATTTTTTATAATTATCAAACAGTAAATTAGTTCCTCTAATATAAATTCTTCTTCCCTCTGAGATCTTTTCAAGTTCATTATTTTTAATACCCTGACTAATGATAGATTTAATTGTACTGTCAGAGCATCTACATAATCGTCTAAGTGACTCATAACTAATTTTATTTAAAGTATTTAAATTAGTTGAATACTCTATAGGAAGCTGATCTAGAAAAGAATTAACTCCTAATAAATTTATAATTCTATGATCTACTGATTTATTCCAAAATAAATCAAAACTGTGGGAAATTGAATTAATATCAGAAAAAAATTTTAACCTAATTAATAAAATTTTATTAAAAATTTTTTCATAGTTAGTTTTGGATAATCCTTTGATATAATCTTGACCATAAAATAAAATCCAGTCTTTTTCGAAATCTCGATAGGTATCGATTAATAGCTTAGTAGCTTTTATCAAAGTTTCTCTTCCTTCTTTAATTCTTTCAATTTCTCCTCTATCAACTCCATCCTGAATTATAACTCTCATTGTTTTATCAGAACATCTACACATTCTTCTCAAAGTTAAAAAATTAATAATATTTCTTCTCGATTTATCAATTGCTAGATCTAATGGTATTTGGTTAAAAGCAGCATTTACAGCTAGTGTACTAATAATTCTATGATCATTAGATTGAGACCAAAAATACCGAGAATCATGATGAGATAAATAATTAATATTTGTCCAATAGTTAAGCCTAAATAAAGCATATTTTCTATAATTTATATCCATAATGTATATTATGTATTTTATTGATATTTTTTTCCATATTAATTAAAATTATAATATTTTCTATTATGTAGTTTTGCATACTTTCTCTCTCTAACTTCCTTCGATATTTCCACATCATATTCACTAATAAATTCTTATAATATACTCTATTCCTTCTACTTCTTATCCCCCTATCCTTAAAGTTATTAGCAATTTCCTTATAGGTATATCCTCTTTCTCTTAATCTAATAACTTCGCTTATTATAAACTTACTATACTCATCATAACTATCCACATTTCCAAGATTTATCTTAGAAATTATATCTAACTTTAATTCAATATTATGGATTGTTTTTGGTGTGGATGTTAGTAGGGTTTGTAGTATTCTATAATAGATGGGTGAAACGAACCTACTCCACAGTGACTGAATGTTTTCCTTATGGGGGGTTAATTTAACAGTTAAATCAAGGGGTTATAATAGATTTTTACGTTTAGCACATCTCTGTATAACTTAGTTAACTCTGTTGGTATTAGCGAAGTAAAGATAATTCAATATGGTTTAGATAAGTGATATTCTATTTCCTTTCCTAATGCTTTTACAACATTAATAGCAACACTATTACCTAATAACTTTAATGAAACAGTTCTTGATTTTGGTAATTTGAAAGATAAAGGTAAACCTTGCATTTTTTTTCCATGTTCTGCTTGAAGTTTTATTACTTCACCATCAACTAAATATGAATCCCAATTCCTTCTATCATTTATACCAGAACCCATTCCACCCAACCTCAGCGTAAAACCAATGTCTCTATCACATTCTGCACCAAATATATCAGACATAGATTTTTTAAGTTTAATAGGTTTAGGAAAATCAAAATTTTTAATTATATTTTTTTCATCTCTAAACCCTACCATAAAAGTTCTAGGACGATGTTGTGGCAATCCAAATTCTGATGCTCTAATCACTTTCCAAAAGAAAGAATATTCTAAATTAGATATTTCTTCATTAATTCTTTTAAAAGTTTTTCCCTCATCATGCTTTACTATGTGCTGAACATTTTCAAAAAGAAATGCTTTAGGTTTTTTATCCTTTAGTATTCTTAATAACTCAAAAAAAATATTACCTCTGCCTTCTAAATTTTCTTTAAAACCTTTTCTGTAACCAATCTGACTAAAAGGTTGACAAGGAAAACCTGCACATATTACATCAAAATCAGGGATTTCAGATGTATCACATTTAAATAAATCTTTATTAAATAAATTATATTTAAATAAGTTTGGAGTTATTTTAGTAAAATTCTCTTTATATACTTCTCTTGCAGTTTCATCTATCTCTGATGCATATACACATTGCCAACCTAATTTATGCAGTGCAAAATGAAAACCTCCTATACCCGCGCATATATCAATAAATTTCATCTTAATTAGTAAACCATTTGTTTTAATTTTTTAATTAATATTTTAAAATCTTCTTCATTTGTATGATATACCGCATCAATATCTATAAAATCTATTAATTTCTTTAACTTATCACCCTCATTTTTATTATTTGTTAATAAATAACAATAAGAACTATTATACTTTTGTTTAAATTTTATTGCCTCCCAGTCTGCTTGTTTCCAACGTTCTCTTAACGATGTTTTTAAGGAAACAAATGTATATGTATTATCTCCATTTTTAATTACTATATCAGGTTTTACAAACTTCACTTCCATAGAATCATCATCCATGGCGTGTATCTGGATATTTTCGCGATGTAACAAATAAACTATAATAATATTAAATGCGCTTCCGTTTAGACTTTTTAATTTTTGACTGCCAAAATCATAACTTTGAATTTTATGTTGATAATATTTCCAGAAATAATCAAAATAATCAAAAAAATTGTTCTGATATTCATATTTTAATAATTCTGCCTCATTAAATATTAATTTAAAAACCGCATAATTTTTACACTGATCTAAAAATAAATTATTATTAACTGCCATAATTTAAAACTACGATAAATCACGCAATTTTAGTAGAGATTTTTATATTTTAAGAAAAAAACCCCCCAAAGAGAAACTATTCCACCGTTAATGCTTGTGCGAGTTTTCTAGGTTGATATTATTAATTTCCTAAAAAGATAAAAAAGAATCTGCCTCTAGAGAAAGTTCTATCAAAATATCTGGCATAGCAAATTCTGCGTTATATTCTTTTAATATATTTTCATCATAACCTCTTGCCTTAGCAGACATGCCTGATACATAAATTTTAGTATTAGTTTCTCTAAGATGGTCTAGGTGTTCTTTCACATCCCCTGTACCCTGTCCTACTATTTCTCCTTTTTCTTTACAATTCATAAGATGGACTCCATCAGCAGCAAAAAAGACTCTAACGTCATGTCCTTTTTTTTGAGCATTTACCGCGACCAAAAGACCTAAGGTTGCTTTATTTTTCAACTCAGGTCCACTGTGAATGTTTATATAAACTTTTGCCATACCTGTTTCCTTTACTCATTTACTCAATAATATTTAAAATTTACTTTATCTCATATTTGATTTTCATTCTACTCCAAACCATTTCATATTCTTTATTGATAAATTCTAATCTTTGTAATCTTTCCTTGTATCTTTTTAAAATTGAATAAACTGAGTTCCCACTTTCACCCCATATTTTTCCAGTATGAGTTGGTATATTGTTTTCATTTAGATATTTGGTAATGCGTCTGTAAGACATACCACTATCATTCATAGACTTTATTTTATCGTATATTTCTTGTTGTCTTGATGTGTAATCTTTTAGTTTAGAAAAAACCAGTCTATTAGTTCTTGTGCTTACCTTGAAACATAAAAAGTGGGTGTATTTTGTTTCACTAAATCCGAAGTCAAAACTATTCGACTGTTACACTTTTAGCAAGGTTGCGAGGTTGATCTACATCTGTACCTTTTGCCACTGCAGTGTGATAAGCTAACATTTTCAATTGTCATAATAATTCCCTTATATTATTTAACCAAGCTAAAATAACCCTATAAACCCTTCCATTTATTAGATTGTCTTACTTTAGCAAATTTTTCTATATGCTCTATAATTGATGAAGCAATATCTTTTCCTGTTGCCCCTTCTATAGCTTCAAGTCCAGGAGATGAATTCACTTCTAGAACTTTTGGACCTCTTTCTGACCTAAGAAAATCAACTCCAGCTAACGACAAACCCAAAACTTTTGTAGCACGAACAGCTATTTGCCTTTCTTCTTTTGTTAACGTAACTTTATATGCTTTTCCTCCTCTATGTATATTAGCCCTAAAGTCTCCATCATTATTTTGTCTTTTTATTGCAGCAATAACTTTATTACCAACTACTAAGCACCTAATATCTGTACCTGCAGATTCCTTTATATACTCCTGTACTAATATATTTGCCTTAAGTCCTTGAAAAGCTCCAATTACAGATTCTGCAGCTTTTTTTGTTTCTGCTAAAACAACACCTTTGCCCTGAGTACCTTCTAATAATTTAACAACAAGTGGAGCTCCACCTACAAATTTAATCAAATCATTATTAGCTTTTGCTGACCTAGCAAAACCTGTATTTGGCATATCAATACCTGACCTTGCTAATAATTGATGTGCATATAATTTATCTCTTGATGCTCCAATAGCAGTTGCTGAATTTAATGTATAAACTCCCATTGCTTCAAATTGTCTAACTAATGCCATACCATAAAAAGTTATAGAACTTCCTATTCGAGGAATTATTGCATTAAAGCCTTCTATTGATTTTCCTTCAATATATACTTCAGGTTTTGTAGAAGATATATTCATATAACATTTTGTTGTATGAATAATTTGTATTAAATGGTTTCTATTTTCAGCAGCTTCGATTAACCTTTGTGTTGAATAATTGTTAGGCTCCCTAGAAAGAATGCCAATTTTTAAACTAGTTGCATACTGATTTTCTTTCTTTTTAACTGCATATGCATTTACGGAAAAGTCTTCTTGAACAAATGATAAATTTGGATCAACAATAATATTATCTCTTAAAGCAGACCGACCTATTAACATTCTATATTGCATTGTTTCACGATTAGTTAATGAAACTTCTATAGGCCATTCTTGTTCACCAATTTTTATAATACTCTCTATTACAAATCTCATTTCTGTTTCACCATTTGAACTTGTAATTTCTCTCTGATCAACAATATTAGCAGAAGAAAAAATAACAATATCAGGCCTATCAGGAATAGGTTGGACTCCAAAACGTACTTTTTTCACGTCTCCCCTACCATAAGGCTCAATCATAAAAGCATGTATTGCTGAAGTTTTTGCACCTGTATCTATTTTAGCTTTTATTGCAGGAACATCAATACTTGGAAGAGCAACCCACTCTTCCCAACCTAAAATAAATTCTTTTTCATCTTGCACATGATTATTCATCTTCTGTATCTTTCATTAAAATCTATATTCATATTAAACCCTTAATATTTTTCATTATACTTTTTATTATATCATTTTTATTAATTTGCTATACAATTCCTGATCCTACAAATTTTATTTTATACGATATTTTTTAATTTTAATTATTAAAATTCTATATCAATTGTTGATTGAGATTTTAATATTTTTTATTGAATATTTTTTCATACTTTCTCTTTCTAACTTCCTTCGATATTTCCACATCATATTCACTAATAAATTCTTATAAAACTCTTTATTCTTTCTACTTCTAATTCCTCTATCCTTAATGTTACTTACTATCTCTGGGTAGGTATATCCTCTATCTCTTAACCTTAACACTTCACTTATTATAAACTTACTATACTCTCCATAACTATCCCCATTTCTAAGATTTATCTTCAAAATTATATCTAACTTTAATTCAATGTTATGTATTGTTTTTGGTGTGGAAGTTAAGACGGTTTGTAGTATTCTATAACATATGGGTGAAACGAACCTACTCCACAGTAACTAAGTAAGGATAGAGCGATCTACTTTTAATCATTAATCTTGCTCATAGAATTCTTCAATTGCATCCACTATATCTTCACTTCTGATAAAACGTAACATAGAATGTTCAATTGGATCATACCTATAATTACATTGAATATTTATAGACATATTAGACACCCATTTATGATATCTCTTTAGAGAAAAGGTTCCATAATCAAGTTCTACATAGTCCAATTGAATTTGTTGTTTAGTTTCTAATTTACTAACTAATTCCTTTAGAAATGTAATACATCTATCTTCACTTGGATAAATTCTTTTTCCATATATAGTATGTATTATATTAAAATCATCTATATGAATAAAAATTTTATCAAAATATACGCTACTTACTCTATCACCCATATACAATGTATAAAAACCTGATATTGTTTCCCTATATTTATTCTTATTACTTTCTATATATTCACTTGAAACATATTTTGTAGCATTATCAAAAAGTTTAATTCCAAACAACTCATCTATATTTTGGGAATGAGCATAATGAACTGGAAGATTAATAAAAAAGATAATAAACTTAATATTACTGTATATTTCCTAAATAAATTTTTCATAATAAAAAGTTATCATCTAAATTTAATAATATCAATTTACTACTTTTGAATTATTTCAAAATTTTGAATGCTCATAAATTGTATTTTCTTTTTCTCATCACTTATTTTTTTCTTTTTCAACATTCTTTCAACTAATTTCACACTTAATTCTTTACCTCTACTACTTTTAAAACCTCTTCCTTTTAAATATTCCGCTATATCTTTATACATAAAACCTTCTTTTCTTAATTTCTTTATCTCTTTAACAAGCATATTTTGATAGTCAGAATATCCCCTATTCCCACTTAATTTTACACTAAATGATACTTTATATTTTACGCTTATATCTGGAATTTTATTGTTGTATGTAGAGTGGTAATTATCGAAGAATTCTTTGTATATATTCGCTTTAACCTTACTCGACAGTTACACTTTTAGCAAGGTTGCGAGGTTGGTCTACATCTGTACCTTTTGCCACTGCAGTGTGGTAAGCTAACATCTGAACAGGTATTGAATATAAAATAGGTAAAATAAATGCATTACTATTGGGTATCTCTAAAGCAACATGAGCTGTTTTAGATAATTTTTCTATACCTTCTTTATCAGAAATTAAAATTATTTTTGCCCCTCTTGCATATACCTCTTCTATATTAGAAGCAGTCTTAGAAAACAAATCATCAGATGGAGCTAAAGCAACTACGGGTACACCTTCATCCACAAGAGCTATAGGTCCATGTTTTAATTCTCCTGCTGCGTATGCTTCTGCATGAATATAACTAATTTCTTTTAATTTTAATGCCCCTTCTAATGCAATAGGAAAAGAAATACCTCTTCCTACATACAGTACATCTTTAACATTTTTTAATTGATGCGCTATCTTATTCAAAGACTTGTCAACAGATAAAACCTCAGCAGTTAGAGCTGGTAATTCTAATAAATCCTCTACTAGTTTTACTACAGCTTCTTTTGACATTGTTTTTCTAATATCTGAGGCATATAAAACTAAGCATGCTAATGTTGCTAACTGCGTTGTAAAGGCTTTAGTAGATGCCACCCCTATTTCTGGGCCTGCCAAAGTTAACACAGATGCATCTGCAATTCTTGATATTGAGCTTTCTATTACATTTATTATAGCTAGTGTTTTAAGTTTTCTTTTTTTAGCATTATTTAAAGCGGCTAATGTATCGGCAGTTTCTCCAGATTGAGAAATTACGATTACACCTTCATTTTCAACGTGTGCGTGTGATCGGTACCTATATTCTGAGGCTATATCAACTTCAGTTGGAATATCTGCATATTTTTCAAACCAATTTTTTGCTACCATTGCAGCATATGACGAAGTTCCACAGGCTATAATGGTTAGTTTCTTAATTTTTTCAAAATCAAAATCCATTTTAGGGAAAACTATATTTCTATCATGAGGATCAATAAAACTTTTTAAAGTTTCACCTATGACAGTTGGCTGTTCATGTATTTCCTTTAACATATAATGTTTGAAACCACCCTTTTCGACCGATTTACCAGACATAAGAGTCTTAGTTTCTTCTCTAGAAATAACTTTCATGTTCTCATCAAAAATTTTAATGCCATCTGATCTTATAACGGCCATATCTTTATTTTCTAAATATACTATTCTGTCAGTCAAAGGTGCTAAAGCTAAAGCATCTGATCCCAAGTACATTTCATCTTTCCCGTATCCTATTGCTAATGGACTATCTTGTCTTGCTGCAATTAGTATATCTTCATTTCCAGCTAACAATATTCCTAATGCAAATGCACCTTCCAGTCTTTTTATAGACTTTCTAACCGCCGAAATATTATCCAAGCCATCATCTATAAAGTTTGAAATCAAATGAACAATAACTTCACTATCTGTTTCCGTATAAAATTTATGCCCTTTTGAAATTAATTCCTCACGAATTTCAATATAATTTTCTATGATACCATTATGAACAATTGCAACCTTGTCATTTGCATGAGGATGAGCATTATTTTCATTAGGAGCTCCATGCGTTGCCCAACGAGTATGAGCAATGCCTATAGACCCAGACAAAGGGTTTTCTTTTAAAAGATTACTTAAATTAGAAATCTTACCACTAGCTCTTCTTTTATCAATTTTTTCATTAACTAAAGTAGCTATTCCTGCAGAATCATATCCTCTATACTCTAATCTTCTAAGACCTTCTAATAACAAACTCTCAGCTTTATTTTTTCCAACTACACCAATAATTCCACACATAAGTAAAAGCTACCCTTAGATTAATAATTATTTTTTATTTCTTTTTCTGACAGTAACTTGCTTATTTCTTTCAACAGCTAGCATATTATTTGAAACATTTTTAGTAATTACACTACCCGCTCCTATTATACTATCAGAGCCAACTTTTATAGGTGCAACTAAAGAGACATTAGACCCAATAAAAGAATTATTACCAATTTTTGTTTTATTTTTATTTACACCATCATAATTACAAGTAATTACTCCAGCACCAACATTAACATTATTACCAATATCAGAATCACCTATATATGATAAATGGTTTACTTTAGCACCTTTTTTAATTTTAGATTTTTTAACTTCTACAAAATTACCAACCTTAACCGAACTCTCTAAAACTGTTCCAGGTCTTAATCTTGCAAAAGGTCCTATGATACAATCTTTTTTTATAGTTACTCCTTCTATATGACAAAAAGCTTCTATTTTTACACCCTCACCTATTTTAACTCCTGGCCCAAAAACTACATTTGGTCCTATGTAAACATCTTTAGATATTTTTGTATCTTTACAGAAAAAAACTGTTTCTGGTGCGATTAACGTTGCTCCTTTTTGCATTGCTTTTTTTCTCAATATAATCTGCATTTCTTTCTCTGCCATAGCTAACCCTTCTCTATCATTTACACCAAGACTTTCAATTTCTTTATTATAAGAAATACCTATCTCTATTCCTTCTTTATTAGCAAGATAAATTATATCTGTTAAATACATTTCATTCTTTTTAGTGTTAAGTTTTACTTTAGAAAGAAGGGAAAATAATAATTTTCCATTAATCGCATACATTCCCGAATTACATAAATCAATTTTTTTCTCAAAACTTGATGCATCACTCTCCTCCACAATTGCCTTAACCTTAATAAATTTATTTAATATTACTCTTCCATAGCCAAATGGATTTTTAGCCTTAAAACCTGACAAACCTATTTTATAATTGTTACTCAGTTTTATCAGATCTAATAATAAGTTTATAGATATTAACGGTGTGTCACCGCATAAAACTATTATTTTACCTTTATAATTTTTAAATATTTTTTTTGTAGATATAACAGCGTCAGCTGTGCCTAATTGTTCTTTTTGAATTACTATATCAATCCCATCAAAATTATCTTTAATAAATAATTCAATTTCTTTTGATTCATTTCCTAAAACTACAACAACTTTATCTAAATCAATTCTTTTTTTAATACTAAATATTGTACTTATTATATGAGAAATAATAGGTTCACCAGCAACTTCATGCAATACTTTAGGCCTTCTACTCTTCATACGAGTACCTTTACCTGCTGCTAATATTATGAATGAATATCTTTCCTTTTGCATAAATAAACCACTTACTATAAATAATAATTTAAAAGTTAAACTATATATAGATGTTTATAAAGGAAAGTTATGCTTAAAGAAAAACAAATTATTGTTTTTGACTTAGATGGAACTTTAATAAATAGCGCTCCTGATCTATGCTTTGCCCTAAATGAAACTCTTAAGGAAATAAATATTCCTAGTATAACACTACAAGAAGTAATGGGGTATTTAGGAGATGGAGCTTTAGAATTAATAAAAAAAGGTATATCTAAATATAATAATATTAATGAATATGACCTTGAGAAGCTAAGAATTCGTTTTTTAGAAATTTATGATAAATGCCTTCTTAACGAGACTAATTTTTTTGAAAATACTCAAGAAGCGTTAGAAAAATTAAAAAATAATAATTTTACGCTTGCCATATGTACTAACAAGCCTGAAGTATTGGCAAAAAGAATAATTAATGGACTGAATGCCTCGCATTATTTTGATATTATTACAGGAGGAGATACCTTTGATTTTAGGAAACCTGATCCAAGGCATTTATCACAAACTATTTTTAAAACAGGAAAAAATATTGGAGAAGCCATCATGGTAGGTGATAGTATAAATGATATTGAATGTGCTAAATCTAATAATATTCCAAGCATTGTAGTTAGTTTTGGATATAGTAAAATTCCTGTTGAAAAATTAAATGCAAATATAATTATGTCTGATTACAAAAATATTTTCACACATATACAACAAATTAATGATAAAAAACATAAGACCCAGGATAGATAAACTATCTCTGGGCCAAATGTCTATTTAAGAAAAAATAAATTGGTAATAGAATATAAAATCAATTCTAAATTTCAGTTACATACCTATACCTTTTTGTAGTAAAGAATTCATTCTTTTTGCAAATTTATTAGGGTCTGAAACTGGTTGACCTTCTATAATTCTAGCCTGATCTAATAATAACCAAGATGCATCATCAAAAACCATTTTATCTTTCTCATTATTAACTATTTTAAGCAAATCTTTAATTAAAGGATGATCAGGATTTATTTCTAATATTTTTTGACTAGTAGAGTCTATTTGCTGATGCTGCTTGAGAAGTTTTTCTAAATGCATATCCATATCGCCTTCTCCTGCAACTAGGCATACAGCACTATCTGTTAAGCGATCAGATGCTTTGACCTCTTTTACTTCATCGCCAAGTGAAACTTTAATAGAAGCAATTAATTTATCTATATTCTTATTATCCTTTTTCTTCTCTTTATTTTTTTTATCAGATTTAATCTTATCTAAATCAGCTCCACCTTTTGTAATTGACTGAAAGTCTTTTTCAGAAAATTTACCTACACTTGGAAGCCAAAACTCATCTACAGGATCAGTCATATATATAACTTCTATACCTTTAGCTTTAAAACCTTCTAAATGAGGGCTCTGAGATAATTTATTTTCATCTTCACCTGAGACATAATAAATTTTATCTTGTCCATCTTTCATTCTAGATACATATTCCTCTAAGGAAATCAATTTGTCTGATTCTGAAGACTTAAACCTACAAACTTCTAATATTTTATCTCTATTAGTGAAATCTTCATGTATACCTTCCTTTAAAACGGCACCAAAAGTATCCCAAAATTTAGCATAATCCTCTGGGTCCTTATTAGCTTTTTTCTTTAATTCAGATATAACACGTTTGATAATTGCACTTTTTATTTTTGCTACGACTGGATTATTCTGTAACATTTCTCTACTAACATTTAAGTCTATATCATCAGTATCTATAATACCTTTTACAAATCTTAAATATGGCGGAATTAAACCCTCACAATCATCAGTAATAAAAACTCTTCTTACATAGAGTTTTAAATTAGCTTTTCTATCTGGATTAAAAATATCATATGGTCTAGATGAAGGAATAAATAGTAAATTAATATAACTAATGAGTCCTTCAGCTTTATTATGTAATGTTAGCCACGGGTCATCATATGCCATACCAACGTGATGATAAAACTCTTTGTATTGATCAGCAGTGATATCTTTTTTCTCTCTTGTCCATAAAGCTGAAGCATTATTTAAAACTTTATCTTCTTCACCTTTTTTACTTGCTTTTAATGATACAGGTTGCGCAATATGATCTGAATATTTTTTTACTACTGCCTCTATTCTATCAGGATCTAAATATTCTTTATCCTTATCATTAATTGAAAGTATTACTTTTGTTCCAACATCGTCTTTTTTTATACTATCTATTTCAAAAGAGCCTTTACCATCTGATGTCCAAGACCAAGATTCTTTAGATCCAGCTTTTTTACTCTCTACCGTAATACTATCAGACACCATAAAAGCAGAATAAAACCCTACTCCAAATTGTCCTATTAAAGAAGATTGAACTTCTTTTTCATCTTTATTTTTTAAAGATTCCATAAAAGCTTGAGTACCTGATTTAGCAATTGTTCCTAAAGACTCAATGAGTTCTTCTTTAGACATACCAATACCATTATCTTTTAAAATAAGAATTTTATCTTTTTTGTTAGCCTCAATTTCTATTTTAAATTCAGAATGATTATTTAAACTAGAATCAGATATTGCAGCATATCGTAATTTATCGCATGCATCTGAAGCATTGGATATTAACTCTCTTAAAAAAACCTCTTTCTCACTATATAAAGAGTGAGCAACAATATCTAAAATTTTTCCAACTTCGGCCTGAAAAGTAAATGTTTCTTTAGTCATAAAAAAAATCCTATAATTTAATTAAATTCTACTGATATGTGGTGATAATAAAAAATATTTCAAGTTTATTGACAGTTATTATTTTAATAATCAGATTAAATATACAAAATGATTATATATTTATAAATTTAGGTGGAATTATGAAAATAAAAAATTATGAAATTATGCATTGTAATGCAGGTTGGAGAGACTTTTCTTTTCTTAGAATTATTACGGATGAAGGTATTACAGGAATTGCCGAATATAATGAATGTTATGGAAGTCCAGGACTAAGTATGATTATCAGAAAGTTTATGGATAAAATAATAAACCATGATCCCATATGTCACGAAAAAATCCACCAATTTTTATATGCATCCTCACGGCAAGCACCTGGGGGAATAGCCCAACAAGCAATTGCAGCAATTGAAAATGCATTACTTGATATTAAAGGAAAATATTTAAATGTTTCTGTACACACATTATTAGGAGGTGCAATCAGAGATAGGCTACCTCTTTATTGGTCTCATTGTGGTACATATAGAATTTCAGAAGAATTATCTAAAATAATGGAAAAGCCCCAAGTTAAAACACTTGAAGATTTAAAACAACTAGGAAAAGATGTTAAGGATGCAGGATATAAAGGGCTTAAAACTAATATATTTACATTTGAAGAGACACCCATATTGGAAATGCAGGGTTTTGCTGGAAAACCTGGCTGGCCAGAACTAAATGTAGATAATCATATAATAGATAGTCTATTAAAACAGATAGACGCATTAAGGTCTGGAGCAGGAAATAGTATGGGGATACATCTTGATCTTAATTTTAATTTTAAAACTGAAGGATATTTACAAATTACAAGGGCATTAGATGATCTTAAATTAACCTGGTTTGAAATTGATTTATATCATCCTGAGGGTTTAAGAAGAATAAGAGATGCAAACAAAACCCCTATTGCCTCATGTGAATCTTTATTTGGTATAAGAGAATTTAGACCTTTTTTTGAAAATGCATCTATGGATGTAGCTATCATTGATATACCTTGGAATGGAATTTGGTTAGGAATGAAAATTGCAGCAATGGCAGAAGCTTATGAAACTAATGTTGCTCCTCATAATTTTTACGGAAATTTGTCTACTCTCATGAGTGCCCATTTTTGTGCAGCAGTTCCTAATTTTAGAGTAATGGAGATAGATCCTGATGATGTTCCTTGGAAAGATGATATTTTAACTTGGAAGCCAGAAATAATAGATGGAGATTTAATTGTACCTAATCAACCTGGATGGGGTGCAGAATTAAATGAAGAAATATTTAAAGAACATCCTCCTAAGTTTATAAAGGAATAAAAATGAAAATTACAAAAATAGAAACAATAACAGTTGGTTTGCCCTTTGAAAACCCAGGTCCAGAATCTTCATTCGCTATAGCAGAAAAAAATATTTTAAATTCGTTACTAATTAAAATTGAAACAGATAAGGGTATAATTGGATGGGGAGAAGCATTTGGCTATACGTCTATAGAAACTACAAAAGCAGCTTTACATACAATGATAATACCTCATCTTATTGGAAAAAATATTAATAATAAGGATGATATTCAAAGTATTAATAAAGAGCTTCATCTAAAATTACATATATTTGGGCGATATGGTATTACTATGTTTGCGCTTTCAGGTATTGATATTGCACTTTGGGATATACTAGGTAAAGCAGAGAACTTATCTATTTCTGAATTATTAGGAGGTCTTAAAGTTAATTCTCTTAAAGCTTATGCAAGCTTATTTTTATACGATGATGCAAAAGCGACAGCAAAAGTATCTTTAAAAGCAAAAAATGAAGGCTATAAGATAATTAAACTTCATGAAAATACAATGGCCCCAATAAAATCTAGTAGGAAAGCTATAGGAAATACAGATCTAATGGTTGATGTCAATTGTGTGTGGTCTGAAGATCATATGGATGAAATAAAAAGTACATTAACAGAAGCAAAATTATACTGGTTAGAAGAACCAATATGGCCTCCAGAAAATTATTCTGGCCTTTCTAAACTTCGTGATCAAGGGTTTATAATAGCGTCTGGAGAAAACGCCTGTACTGCATATCAGTTTGAGGAAATGATATCTAATAAGGCAGCTGATATTTTACAACCGAGTGTTACAAAAGTTGGAGGTATATCAGAAATCATAAAAATTACAGCTTTAAAAAAGAATAATTGTAGGGTAGTCCCTCACTCTCCATATTTTGGGCCAGGTTTTATGGCAACTCTTCAGGTAATTGGAGCATTAACTCCTGATAGTGAAATAGAAAGATTGTATGTTAATTTAAATGCAGACCTCTATAATGGAGCCAGCAATATTAATAGTAATGGATACATCTCAATTCCTAATGGCCCTGGTCTCGGAATGGAACCTAATATTGAAATTATAGAGAAATATTACGTAAAATGATAAATAAAGTATTTTTATTCTGAAGAAATTGCCGCACTACATGGTGATGGAATGTAGGCGTTACCATATTTATTCCCCATAGCATCAATCATTACTGCATTTGGGCATGCAAATGAATGGGATAATACAGAGTCTGGTATCTCAATGGTTTTTTCATAATTATTTAATTTATCTATAATATCTTTAGCTAGTTTTTCATTAGCTAAAATTCTATTTTCACCACTATAATCTATTCTGGGTGTTGTAAATGCATCATCCAGATTCATATTATAATCTAATAAAAATGAAATAGTCTGAAAAACAGATGGAAAGATTCTTCTTCCGCCAGAAGCACCTAAAGCTATTTTTTTTCCAGATTTATCAATCACTATAGTAGGACACATATTACATAAAGGCTTTTTATTTTTACTTAAAGAATTAGGTTTGCCTTGCCTTGGATCAACCACATTATTCCATTATTCATTAGTATACCACTTTCCGGTAAAATCACTCTACTTCCAAAAACAGATAGTAGCGTTTGTGTTAAAGAAACCATATTACCATCTTTATCAACTACAGATAGATGGGTAGTACATGAATTTTCTTTTGGTTCACCCATTTCTTTTAATCTTTTATCATAAGAAAAATGTAGAGCTTTATAATAATTTTCGTATGCATCTGACTCAAGATTGTTATTTTTTGAGCTCCAATTTTTCTCCAAGAAATTTAAAGCATCAATTAAAGATGGGCCCGCATTTAAACTAGGAGCTACATGTATTTCAGAATTACGATATGAGGTTTTAGTACTTATAGTTAATTCACTTTTATAATCAGATAAGTCATCAGAATTTATGAAAGAATTAATTTCTCTTAAATCTTTAACTAATATTTTAGATAATTCTCCTGTATAAAATGTTTCAGGGCCTTTATCTCTTAATAAGCAATAAGAATTATACAATCCTTCATTTTTAATACTTTTAATGCTAGTAGGATCTTCGCTAACTATAGGTAAACCATCTTCAAAAAAAATTTTTTTAGAACTTTTATATTTGCTCAGTAATTTAGCCTCAAGATTAATTCTCATCGTTGTATACCAGTCAGCCATTAAACCTCTTTTAGATAAAATACATGCAGGCTCAATGATATCTTTCCATGACATAGTTCCAAATTCTTTAAGTGCTGTTGAAATGCCATGAATATAACCTGGAACAGCCATAGAGTAAGCTCCATGGATATTTGTATCGTCTTTTACATTAGGCCAACCAAACAAATCATTATCTTTTCCTTGATCTGATAAAACAAATTTTGATAAATCTAATTTTTTTGGAGATTTTACTCCAAATTCTATAGCATGGGTTGTATGTGTCTTAGAATCATAATAAAGCATATATCCGCATCCACCTAATCCACTCATCCAAGGTTCTATTACACCTAAAGCTAAGCTCATTGATACCGCTGCATCAATAGCGTTTCCCCCACTTCTAAGAACATCTACTCCAATTTGCGATGCTTCATAATGATGACTAGTTACAACACCTCCTTTAGATCTAACTGAAGGTTTATGTATGGACCAGTTCTCTTTTATTTTCATTTTATACCTTATTAATAATTTTTATTTTATTTAAATATATTATGTAATAACCTCCTAGACAATTAAACATTTTTAAAGGAATAATTATGGAATTAAATTTAAATAATAAAACTGCACTGATTACAGGAGCTTCCAAAGGAATTGGTAAAGCAATAGCAGAATCTATGGCAAAAGAAGGATGCAATTTAATATTAACTGCTAGAAGTTCTGATAAATTAAATGAATTAAAAATAGATTTACAAAAGAAGTATAATATATCAGTTGAGTTTATTGCTAAAGATTTAGCAAAAAAAAATGCTGTTGAAGAAGTCAGTGTATTTTGTGGAAATATAGATATTTTAATAAACAATGCAGGAGCAATTCCTCCAGGTAGTATATCTGACATAGAAGAAGATACATGGAGAAATGCATGGGACTTAAAGGTATTTGGTTATATCAATCTTACTCGACAAATATACAATAAAATGAAAAATATTAAGAAAGGAGTTATTTTAAATATAATTGGCTCAGCTGGTCAAAAACCTATGTATAATTACATAGCTGGAACAACTGCTAATGCAGGATTGATGGCTTTTACTAAAGCATTATCAAATGGTAGCACAGCTAATGGGGTAAGAGTGTTAGGTATTAATCCTGGTTTTACTACTTCTGATAGACTAATAACGATGATGAAAGGAAAGGCAAAAGAACAATTTAATGATGAAAATAGATGGGAAGAATTATTCAAAGATTTACCTTTTCAAAGGGCTGCAAAAGCAGAGGAAGTGGCAGATTTAACTACTTTTTTAGTATCCCCCAGATGTGACTACATATCAGGAACAATTATTGCAATAGATGCAGGACATGCAAACCACTAATGGATATTAAATATTGGAAAAGCTTATCAATCTGGTTGAAGACCAAAGGCTATAATTTTGAGTTAAATTCCTTACCCAGTAAATTCAAAAATGGTATGGGAAATCTAAACTTCAAAATTATTATAAATAACAAACCTTATGTATTGAGAAGACCTCCTCTTGGCCCTATTCCTCCAGGAGCAAATGATATGATAAGAGAACATAGAGTGATGTCAGCCTTGAGTAAAAATTTTTCTCTTGTTCCTAACTCAATATTATTATGTGAAGATAAAAATATTTTTGGAGCTCCTTTTCATATCATGGATTTCAAAGAGGGTTTTACAATTAATGGAAGTGTTCTTCCTGAACATTACAGTACTATAAAATATGCAAACTCTTTGAGTAAAATGTTGATTAAAACTTTGGTTAAACTTCATAAAATTAATCCTTCAGATGTAGGTTTAGAAGACTTAGGTAAACCAATTGGCTTTTTGGAAAGACAATTAAATGGATGGTATAAACGTGGTGTTATAGCTCACGATGAAAAGCAATCAGATAACATGGTCTATTTGCATAAGCTATTATGCTCAAATGAAATACCGATTGAAGAAGAATCTGTTATTTTACATAATGACTTTAAATTGGATAATATAATATTAAATTTTTCGAAAAAGGAAACCACATTGAAACCTGAAGCGATTATTGATTGGGATCAAGCTACCAGGGGACATCCATTATTTGATCTGGCAACCTTACTGTCATATTGGACAGTTAAAAATGACACTCCCAGTATGTTACTTTTAAATCAAATGCCGTCTGCGACTCAAGGCTTTATTACTAGAAAAGAAGCTTTAATCTTATATAAAAAATTATCCGGAAGATCTATTGAAAATTTTAAATGGATATATTCTTTATCTCTGTTAAAACTTGGAGTAGTTTTTCAGCAGTTATATGCACAATATTTGAGAGGCACAATTAAAGAAAAAAAATATAGAAGCTTTAATATTATTGCAGAAGCCGCATATCAAAGAGGTATTGATGCTTTAAAAAATGATGATTATATTTGAAAGAGATAAAAATGATAGATTTTACCATTCCTGAAAAAACAGAAAAATTAAAAGAAAAAACCCAAAAATTTATATTAGAAAATGTAATACCTAGAGAGAAAGATCCAAGACAAGACTCTCATGGTCCTCATGATTCACTGAGAAAGGAACTAAATAATGAAGCGAAATCTTTAGGTCTTTTATCTCCAAGTGTGGGTAAAGAATGGGGAGGTCTAGGTTTAAATATGAGAGATATGTCTGTCATATTTGAGGCATCAGGATATTCTCTATTAGGTCCTCAAGCTATGAATTGTTCTGCTCCTGATGAAGGTAATATGCATATGTTAGAAGTAGTAGCAAATAAGGAACAAAAAGAAAAATGGTTAAGGCCACTAGCAGAAGCAAATATTAGATCATGCTTTTCAATGACTGAGCCCTCACCTGGCGCAGGCTCTGATCCAACTATGTTAAAAACAACAGCGAAAAAAACAAGTAAAGGGTGGTTAATTAATGGAGAAAAATGGTTTATTACAGGTTTTAATGGAGCAAAATTAAATATTATTATGGCAAAAACATCTGACAAAATAGAAAAAGGTTTTGGTGCCACAATGTTTCTTGTTGATAATGATGATCCTGCAATAAAAAATATAAGAACTCAAAACTCTATGGAGTCCTCATTTCCTGGAGGACATTGCCAGATAAAGTTTAAAGACTTATTAGTATCAGAAGATCAAGTCCTGGGAGAAGTAGGCCAAGGTTATAAATATGCACAAGTAAGATTAGCACCAGCTAGACTAACTCATTGTATGAGATGGCTTGGTGCTGCTCAAAGAGCTCATGACATTGCTACTTCTTATGCATCAAAGAGATATGCTTTTGGAAAAGCAATAGGTGAACATGGAGGTTTAGCTTTTCAGTTAACAGATAGTGAAATAGACATTCAAATGAGTCGTTTATTTATCTGGAATACTGCTTGGCTTTTAGATCAAGGGGAAGAAGCTAGAAATGAATCAAGTATGTCCAAAATATTTTGTTCAGAAGCTGCATTCAGAATTGTAGATAGAGCTATGCAAACGTTAGGAGGAATGGGTATAACAGATGATACTTTAGTTGAGAGATTATTTAGAGAAATACGTCCTTTCAGGATTTATGACGGTCCATCTGAAGTTCATAGATGGGCAATAGCAAAAAGGTTAATGAAGTCTGTTGTAGGAAAAAATGTCCCTACTTAGTTAAACATTTTCTTTAGATCTATGAAACTCTATATATTTAGCAGTATCATTAGCAACATGCTCTCCATATAAGTTTTCAATAATCATAAAAGCCATGTCTATTCCAGAAGAAACACCTGCCGATGTTATAATTTCATCATTTACTATTCTTCTATTATCTACTACTTGAATATTCTTATTAATAGATTTAAGTGCTCCAATAGCTCCCCAATGTGTAGTAGCTCTTTTATTATCAAGTAATCCAGCTTTGGCTAACAATAGTGAGCCTGTACAAACTGAAGAAGTAATTTCAGCTTCATTAGATACAGATTTAATCCAATTTAATACATCTTCATTATTTAAAAGAGCCCTTGTACCTAGTCCACCTGGTATTACTAAAATATCAATTTTAGGAAAATTTTTAAATGTATAATCAGAAAAAATTTTTAAGCCACCCGTAGCTATTATAATTTCTTCTTTCACTGATACCGTAAAGACTTTAAACGGTGCACTATCCTCACTCCTTCTTGATTCAGCCCCTTTTTCTATTCTTGTTCTAGAAAAAACTTCAAAAGGGCCAGCAAAATCAAGAACTTCCACTTCATTAAATATCAATATTCCTACATTTTTTTTTTTCATTTTAAACCATCATCATTTAATTTTCGAATAATATATAAAGGTATAGTAATTATGAATAAAAATAATATAAACAATTTAAACGAAAATAGCCCTAAAAATATTTTAGTACTAGGAGGATCAGACGGCATTGGACTAGCCATTTGTAAGGTTTATGAAAAACTAGGATACAATGTATATATCACTTCAAGGTCTATAATTGAAAATAGTAATAAATTTGTATTCTATTCATTAGACGCAACAAAAGAAGAAAGCTGGCAGAAATTTATAAAAGATATAAATGAAAAAAATATAATATTTGATATAATTGTTAATACTGTTGGCATTTTACATGATGATAAAAATAATATATTTCCTGAAAAATCAATCAAGAATCTAAATAGTAACTTCTTTATGCAAAATATTGAAGTAAATACTCTAGTATCTGCCTTATGCATGAAATATTTAGTAGAGTGTATTAATAAAAATAAAAACACAATAATAGCACATTTGACAGCAAGACTAGGTAGTATATCTGATAATAATATTGGTGGGTGGCTCTCTTATAGAGCATCTAAGGCTGCACAACACATGGTTATTAAAACTACAAGTATAGAACTGGGTAGAAATTATAAAAAATTGATTATAATAGGTCTGCATCCTGGTACAGTAGACACCAAATTATCTAAACCTTTTCAAAATTCAGCTAAGAAAGTATTTACAGCTCAAGAAAGTGCGATCAAATTAATAACTGTAATCAATAACCTAGAATTTAAAGACACAGGAAAAATATTTGATTATACAGGAAGCATAGTTCCTTATTAAATTAGAAATGCACCCATAAAAAATGCACCTACGCATAAAAAAATGTAACCACCTATATATAAAAAATCTTTTGAATTGTTCATAATAATACCTTTCTTTTATTATACTTTACGAAAAATATTATTACACAG
>Ga0222719_10001488_pt1 | contig 22613 bp, 25 predicted proteins | sample C33_34DmetaG_FD_165039 | JGI IMG/M metagenome (GOLD analysis project Ga0222719, IMG submission 165039) | Estuarine water microbial communities from San Francisco Bay, California, United States - C33_34D | ecosystem: Environmental > Aquatic > Marine > Unclassified | place: USA: California...
CAACATCTGTAGTGTCTGTACTTACCTCATCTTCTACTTCTTTAAAACTGAGCATTAGTTGATCCAAACAACCGCCCTCGTTTGATTCCCAAGCCTTGCGGAACTGTAGGATAGGCTCTCCGCCACTAATTGGTTCAAACATAAGCCTGTTACCGCTCTTTACCAGCAAGCCTTTTTTCTCAGCCATGTCCACTAGTCCTGAATATGGATTCATACCTGTTTCATATGGAATCTTAACTTGTACGCCTTCAAACGGTTTTGCATAACGAGTTTTCATTACTTTACAACCTGCACGAATACCGCGCACATCTGAAATCTTGTTACCTGCTTCATCTTCTTTGAGCTTCATCTTCTTCATTGCAATAACAATACTTGATGCATAGATAAAGCCTTGTCCGCCTGAGATCTTGTCATCTGGATCAAACATATCTTGCGATGCATATGTGTGGTTAGTACACACCATGCCAACATTGTAACTGCCAAACATGTTCACACAGTTACGCACCAATGCCGTAAGTGCCTTGGGCTTGCGGCCTAGATCGCCTTTCATGTCGCCTTTACTAAACTGATCAACATCTGTTGGAGTTAGCAACATGCCCAAACTATCGATAATAAACAGAACTTTAGGACGCTCTCCATCAGGTAATGCTTTGTAGTCACTCATGAATGTTGAAATAGTTTTAGCAACATCATCAATCATACTCATGCTAAGTTTAAGCAGTTTATCTTCACTGGTATCTACACCTAGTGCCAAAAGCCATTGCTCATCCAGTGCGTTCTCTGAATCGACCATTACAACAAAGATGCCTTGCTCTTGAGCACTTTTAGCAATGTTACCTGATACAAAGTAACTTTTACCTGCACCAGATTCACCAGCAAACACAGTAACCTTGCCCAGTGGAACACCTTTGTGAAAGTCTCCACTGATAAGATAGTTTAGTGCATAGTTACCTGTGCTGATCCAATCTGTTGGATCATTGAACCCAATGCTGAGTCCGTCGATACTCTTTGTAATGTCCTTGCGGAACTTTGCTACGTCAAATGGTTTTGCCATGTTTCACCTGTGTAATTAAATTTAAAATGTTTTCAGCATATTGTTTATGCTGTTTTGGTCCTGGATGCAGTTTATCTGTGCCGTAATCCAAATATTTTGGCCTAGAGTAATCTCTTTCCATCATTGGCGATAGATCAATATACTTGTCGTGCGATTCAAATACTGCATGTACCCACGAGCACCCGAGCAGATTGACAAGATACAATTCTGCTCTAATTTTATTGCAATAGTTAATAACTTGATTTATGCTGTGTATATATTTTACTATTAACCATTCATAATCTGTATATTCTGTGACTAATAGATTTTTATCTTTTTTGTAATGTAACTGGATATAATCTGCTATTGTCCTAGATTTATACTTCCAAGATTCTGAAAAGTCCATTCTTGCGAAATTAGTCAATCCTAAAATCACTTTATCGCCGGCATTGATATCTGCTCTTAATAATTGATCAGTAGCACATGATATCGACGCCCCTGATTTTGCAATATTATACTCGGGCAAATTCAATTCTGATGATAACAACTGTCCAAATCTCTCATCAATGGCGACACCATCTCCTGCACTTACAGAACAGCCGGCAATCCATAGCACTGGTTGTTCTACTGTTCTATCTATAACTTTGTTAAAACTATTATAAGATATTTTTTTAATCCAATCAAGTCCTTTGACCTTGTGTTTAATCTTGCACAACATATCAATCATTACACCGTAATGGTAAAAATCAGAACTTGAATCCTCTGACAGATTTATCAACTCAATGTTATCAGCATCCAAAAAAATATCATTCATAACATCATCATGTGCCATATCATCCAGCGAAGTGTGACAATTCAAAACTTCGTTACTTGAAATTATTTTTTGGTAATTATCCTGATGCACCAAGCAAGTTTCATTGCTGTGTTTGAAGTCTACTGTGGATATCAATAATTTGCCTATTGTCATGTGTCATTTCCTTGATAAATGACATTTGCCAGGTTATATAAATCTCTGAACGTTTTCCTACTGTCTAAGTTTCTACGTTGATCTAACATTCTCAATCGACTTATGCTGTTTGCTAAGTCTTTTTCAAATGGTTGTTCGACGTATCTTAGTAAATTCTTATAACTGTCTTCTAACAAGTATCCAGGTTGCTTGTCAATACGTTTTTGTAACCTAATTTTTATACATTCTAACATATCATCAGGCAGATGTCGAACATTTAGGTAAAGAGGACTCAGTAATGCACCAATAATAAAACTATTATTATGATAACCTAAATCTTGAAAAAAGTCAACGGTATCAAACAAACTGTTGTAATTTAGCAGGAAATACAGCATATTAAAACTTATTTTGTGCCCTGTACTTTTTACGATGCTTAGGTTATCTAAAAAATCTTTCCAACTACCCCCATGACGTATGTATTCAAATTCTTCACCTGTTGTTTCTGCACTAATAGTCCAATGAACATTTTCGAATTTGCATACAGTATCAAACACCCGGGTATCTGTTTTACTAAGGTTAGTGTTTATTCTTAGATTTACACCAGGATTTTGTTCTAGCAATATGTCGAGCAAGTCTTGATTCTGTTTCATTAACAGTGGTTCACCGCCTGCTAGATAAACATGCTTGTAGTTTTTAGCATTGTCAAATATGTAGTTTTTGAAATCGTCTAATTGTTGATCACTGGGTTGTTCTACGTGTTGTTTTAGTTCGCTTGCCCACTTACTGCTGAACTCACTGCTACAATACACACAAGCAAAATTACACAGGTTACTCCATCTAATGTCTATTGCTTTTAGGTCATGATTGTTGTGTGCATAATCACTTAACGGTTCTTGTTTAAGTTCTCTAATGTAAAAGATCCTGTCACTGATTATATCAAATGCACGTTTACCACCTTCTAAATCGTAACAGGTATGGCAATCAGGACCAGGTTGATCATTGAGCATGCATTCTTGCGTGTGTAAATTTGTTTCTCCATAGAGGATATCCTGTATACTATTGTCTTTGATATTTCCTATGCTACCCGCACTGCGTATACAATTTTTTACCTTTCCGTCAAAGTTGTACATTAACCCTTTCCAGGGCATGGGACAAAACACTCCATTGGTTAGAATACGTTTTGCATCCATTAGATATCCGGAGCCTGCTTTTTAAATGTAATTGAAAAATCACTGGGAAAAAGTTTATGTTTTCTACATTCAATGTAGAAGTTACAAACTGCATGTACCCATTGGTTTACATCTGCTGCATTTTCGTTAGCAATATTATATGGTTGCGTAGCAACAGCACCCGGGCGAATAGTTACTATTCTAACTTTGTTGTCCTGTGCTTTTAAAGTCTTGCATGCATCTTCAAGAGCTCTTTTCTGTACCCTATATGCAATAATAGCTCCAGTGGAATGATTGTCAACTGTAGGAAGATTGTAACTCTCTGTCATTGCAGTTCCTATATTCCAAATCATCTTGGTATTATCGTCTTGCCAATGATTAGCAACTTGCAAAAGCAGTTCGGTTTGAGCAAATCCACTTTGTGCATTGTTAATAAACATGTCACATTCTGTGATAATTTTAGTTACGTGGTCAATGTCCTTTATGTTAAATCCATTACGTTGACTGATTCCAACAATGTCGTGTCCTCTGTCAGTGAGGTAGGTTGCAAACGCCTGTCCAATGCCGGCTGTGTGTCCAGTGATAGCAATTTTCATAGATAGTCCTTTATTGATATATTGCGCAAGGTATCCTGTTTGTTTATATAGTTGTCTAATTCTATTTGGTTGCAGTCTTGCGTAGCGATATGTTTTACAATATCTTGGTTTTGTAAATTATTTTTAGCGGATTGCGTTAGACTGTTTGTAAAGGTTGGATCAAGTGCAATAGGACTGGTAAGAAAAGCCCAATCATGATCAAGTCCGACGTTTCTGGCGTATGTTGTAATGTTATCAAAATCTTTTACGTTAAGAGCACTTACGGTAGTCCATGCTTGTAATTTTAAATTTTTGTACTCTGATTTCAAATGGTTATACTGATCCACAATTTTTGTGTATCGAGTCCACTTTATTGGCCAACGCACATAGTCATGAACTTGTCCAACACCATCGAGACTTAATGTTATTATAACAGTGATATTTCGTTTAAGTATATCTGTTAGGTGTGGCAAAACTTTACTACCATTGGTGTTTACTCTCAATACTTTTACGTGATCTGGCAAGTTTGCTAAGATTTGCTGATACGCTGGACTAGCAGTAGGTTCACCGCCATTTAAATCAAGTTCAACTATTCTGTCTCTAGGTATTTGTTTAAACAACTTACTATTGTCTACTTTTATATAATTGTTAGATGTTAAACTTCCTATTTTTGTGCTAAGTCTTGCACTACATGTTTGACACGCACTATTACAGATGTTGTCAAGGACACCGCCTAGGATTAGATAGTCTTTTCTGATAAACGATAATAACTTATCTCGCTCTATACTGTTCAAACGGATACTGTGTGGCTGTTCAGTTTCTTCAGTTTGCTGACAGCGACGGCATTCTAACGGCCATTGGTTATTGCTCATTTGACTTTTTACACTGCCTAGCCAACTACTGTTTTCCATTTCTTCCCAACTACTAAATGTTGGACTGCCCACCATATGCCCACACTTGCCTATAGAGCCATTGGCATTAAAGCGAACAAAATGTTCTAGTCTAGGGCAGTAAAGTTTTTGCAATTTCTCGAAACCTTTCTGTAAAGATATCATACACACCACTTGGATGTTGTTTTACATGTTCAATGACTTGTCGGAAAGTTAAACTCACACCGTCGAAGTCCTGAAGCATCTGATCTAAGAACCACCATAGCTTCATGTCTTCACTGGTACTTGTTAACACCTTTTGTACAAAATCATTGCTCGGCTTTGTGATACCTGCATTTCTATTGTGTTTAGTGATATTTGCTATATCTTGGAAATTTCTGAAACATAGTTTAGCATTAACATTGCAAAACCTTGACAGATTTACTAACCACAGAAACTGCGGGAGATAATGTCTGTTTAAAAAATTATACCGGGTAGCAAACCAAATGCAGGTACTAGGATCAAGATGAGGATGATCCCTTATTAGTTGCTGGATGTAAGTGTTTACGCCACTGATGTAACGCTGTTGTGGGTCTCTGATGTAAACGTCGATGTTGTCTAAATCAGCAATTTCGTGATTACTGTAAACCTTTAAGTTGTTATCTCTTATTTCGCGTCTCAATGAAGAACTGCCGTTTTTTTGTATGAGATAAACAAATTGATTGTGAGATAGCATTTCTACTACCTCACAATCGTTAGGAAACAGTTCAGTATCGAACTGTGTTAACATTATTGAGTTTGTTGTCTGCTACGGATCATCGCTAGGATGTCTTCAGCCTTCTGATTGGTTGCTGGTGCTTCAGTTTGTACTGGTGCCTCAGCAACAGGGGCTGACTCAGCGGCCGACTCTGCCACAGGGGGAATTGGTGCAGGAGTCGGCGTTGGAGTTGCTTCCGCTACAGGAGTGCTAACCGTTCCAGAGCCATTATTTGGAGCAGTTGCAGGAGCACTGAAGCCTGCTGGACGGAAGTAAGATCCCCAACGTTCTGGGTCATAAGGTTGCCCGTCTACACTGGCTTCGAACATTTCTTGCATGATCTTTTGCTCTTCTTCACTTGGACGCTTAGGAAGGAAATCGTTCAAGTTGAACAAGCCGTGATCGTTTACTGCTTGAAGTTCTTCTACAGTCAGTGCAGTTTCTTTACGGGCCCACTTACTGGTTGAGTAGTCTGCATATCCGCCTTTGCTTGTTTTGCTTACACGGAAGTCAAGACCACGTTCATAGTCTGTTGGCAGTTCTTCCAACTCAGGATCCATCAATGCTGATTTGATGATTTGGAAAATCTGCGGACCAATTATAAATCTGCGGATTGGGTTTGCTGGTGTATTATCGTCATTGATCGCATTCTCTCGAACAAATCCTTGCATGATGTAACTACGCTTCTTCCAATACTTGCGTCCCATGTCTTCAAGGCTTGCGTCCTTGAACCATGTGCGTACTTCAGAAAGAATAGAGCATGATTCGCCCCACATTTCCACACAAGGTACTTGTACCAATGTATTGCGAGAGTCCATCTCGCCTTTGATGCCATTGAATGGCAGTTTGATCATTGCACGTTCTACCCAAAAGAACGTGTTGTTGTTATCCCCATCAGGAAGGAAGCGAAGTAACGATGAGTCGCCTTCGTTCATGTTCCAATGTGGGTAAATTGCGTTGTCGCCGCCTTGACCTGAAGTGCCTTGTTTGCTCTCTGCGGCCGAGAGTCTAGCACGAATTTCTGCTAAAGATGCCATATTGTTTTTCCTTTGCCTATCTAAATGCCTACGATGAGCAACTACTCATCTGTGTTTGCCTAAATGCATAACACTGCGTACAGTATATGCAATGTTATTTAGTATGTCTACACAAAACGGTTAAATTATGTTCTCGAAATGGTAAGAATTTTTTCTTGGATATTTTGCGGTATCTGTACGTCATACTGCTCAAACCATTGAGGATCAATGTCCTTGTCAGTGCCAAAGAAGGTCCAAAATTTTGCTTGGTTTTCGACATCAGCGTCTATACGCAATGGCCAAAATTCAAGCCCTATGTCTTCACCAAGTATATTAGCACGAAACACTTCTAATAGATCCCATTCAGTCATGCTTAAACTTTCTTCTGTTGGTCCAAATCCTATTATACGCTCTTCTTTGATTAAATGCAAGTGTACTAGATTAAAATCATTGACATGAATTTTACTTACATATTCACGTAATCGCATCAGGTGATGTTTTTCTACCCAACGGAAAGGTGCATGATGAGTGAACAACAGTCGGTTATTTTTTTCTAACAGTATGTTTGGTGTTTTTAGAATGTGTTGCAGATAACTCCTATTCTGTGCGTGGATAAGTTTATTACGACGCGGTACATAATTAAAGGGTGTACTGCCGTAGTTTAGCATTTCTTTCAAATAGACGTCACCATCGGTGACGTACCAAAGATCTCCTGGCAAGAATCTATCAATGTTTAGTTTTACCAACTGTTGGGTAAGCCAACCATCCCAAATATATGGCCAGCCAAATTCACTAAACTTTACCACACGAAAATCAAAGTTGTAAAATTCTTGAATGTCTTGAATATAATCGCCATCCCAAGTATTATATTGTTGCCCAATATCGTCTACAAAAAGATAAACAGGTACCTGCCAATCAGTAAGATTTAACAGATTTTTGATAGTGAGTAAGGTAGTAACGCAGTGACCAGGGTAGGTGATCACTGCGATTGCATCTGGAGTCATTTAGATAACTGGAGAATTCTCTGGAGTTCGTCTTCTAGCATTGGGTCACGTTCTGCTTTGAGTGCTTGCTTGCCTGTGTCAATGTCAACTACTTCTTCAATTTCGTGCTGTCCGCCGCAGTGTTTGCATTCAGGTCCACATCCACACTTGCCCTGTTCGTCAATTTTAGCATCGCAACAACTACAAGTGTCGCCAGCGTGTGCTTCTTCTAATTGCTCGTCTTCTTCGGGCTCTTCTTCTGTTGGGTTTTCAATCAGATCATCCACCCAACGCTCAAAAATATCTGCTTCTTTCATGTTAGTTTCCTGAATCTTTGCTAGTAATGGAAGAGCTTGTTCAACCCTTTCGTCTAGACTTTGCTGGATAAACAGTTCACGCACAGCATCAACTGTTTCATCTAAATCTGAGATTGTAATAGGATCAAATGCTTCAAGCTCTTCGTGATAGCCTCTACGTCCAATCATACGTTTTGCTTTTCTTTTCAGTGCTGAATAGTGATTTACTGCTTGCTCAACTAGTTCGCCTGCTTCACCTGAATAACCTTTATTTTTGCTTGCCCTTACAAATCTTTGTAGTGTAGCCATTTCAGCCATCATTTCAACGATGTGATGCCCAAATGCATCATATGGATTACCGCCTTCAGCAACGTGACGTGCCATTGCTTTACCACCAGTAAGACTGGTAAATGGCAATTTAAAACGTTCACCTTCTTGGGTTTGTACAAAAAGTGTTTTTACATTGCGAAAACGTGCCTCATCCTCTCCAAGAGGACGGCTGTGTTTGATAATGAGTTTGGTTTCCATTGGCTGGTTGCTATAACTGGTTTTACTAGTGCCGTAGTAGCCTTCTAAGAGTTTGCCTTCTGTTACTGCTGCCATGGTTTTCATATTGTACTTTAAACGGTTCATGTTGTTTAAACTAAAAGTGTACATATTCTTTTTGGCAAGGTTTCTCAACAGGTATAAAAAATCATACCAGTCATTCTTGTCATCACTTTCCATGGTGCGTCCTACGTTATCGCCGTAGTAGACTTCCATGTTGCTTTCGCTGTCTAATAACACTACAACAGTGCCGTAGTTTTTGTTTTCAGTTTTGTATTCAAAACTAAAAAGGTCTGCTTGGCCCGGATCAATAACATCTTTGCCCATAAGGTCAAGAGGCTTTGGATCAAAATCCTTGCTTACCAGTGTATCATATAATTGTTGTGATGTCGAATTAGTTGCCATATGCTTATTTATTAGAACATTGCCACAAACGGCATAGGTTCTATACTATTATCCTCATGGTCTGTCATTTGTCCATCCAACTCTTGATGGTAACTTTGTAGCACCTGCATCATACGCACTGCTAGTACCGTCGACATAACAAGATCGTCTGTTTCTCCAGGCTTAGCGGCATAGCTTGTTCCGTGTGCAACAAAGTTTTTTAGTTCGCTAATCAATGGACGGCTGAATATTGTCATACGATTTGTTTCAATAAGGTTTTTAAGTTTTGCACAAGCGGCTAATTTTGGCTTGTGTGTGGTGTTGAAACCTTTGCGTCCTCGGCCAGTCTTAGGATCACTTAAAAAATAACCTTGAATATTTTCCTCACCGTAATCCCTGATACTGATAAGTGACGCTTCACCAATGGTATTGTTTTCGACTGTGTAGTAAACGCTTTGTACATCTTGCACAATGTCATGAATGTGCTTGCAGATGTCGGCAAGGATACGAATCTGCTCTGGAATAGTTGTGCGATTATGCCGCCATTCAGCCACCTGTTCGTTGGTATTTGCTTCCCATACTTGTATAGCCGCTGGATCGCCACCTGTACCCAGACTTGGGTCTAGTGCAACAGCATATATACGTCCTGGTTGTGGTGTTTTGTACCACCGTACCTGTCCAGTTTTGTATGCTGGTTCTATGCCTTCTAAGTCTAATAATTTTGCAGGAGCAATCAATGTCTCGTCATTGATAATAAACTCGCAATCCATTTCTCTACGGAAACGATCTATACCCAAAATATTACGTTGCTCTTCGGCCCAATCATCGTCACGGTCAGGGTGTTCGTGCCAGTATGCACGATATGCCTTAAAACCATTAATACCAGTTTCAGTTTCGTTGCCATACTGATCCTCAGTTTTGTTTGCGCCTTTCCAGATAAAAGCAAACTGGTCTTCATCACTGTTTGGTGTACTGGTTATAATTGCATTACCACCTGTGCTGAGTGTAGGCGATATGGATGTCCAAAACTCACGGGCAATAGTAGGTCGCACAAACGCAAACTCGTCACAGTACAATAAGGTAATACTCATGCCTCGGCCAGTGTTTTCAGTTGTGGTTTGCGCAACTATTCGACTGCCGTTGTCAAACTCTATGCTCCCTTTGTTGTAACTGGTAACACCTGCTCGTATGTGATCAGGGCAACTTTCGTATGCATAACGCACACGTTGCATGATTTCCTGCGCACCTGCATATTTGTGTGCGGCAACAAGGATGGTACTGTCTGGCTTGAACATAGCAAACCATAACAAATAGCCAGCGGCACTTGTTGATTTGCCTGTTTGCCGTGGCATCATACTGATACTGTATCTGTAGTTGTGATAAGTGCTTATCAGCCTAGTTTGAAAGTCATAGGGCTGGTACAACATTTTACCTTGCACAGGATGCTGAATGTAAAAGAAGTGGCTCATAAAGTATGCAGGACCAGTCTCAGGATTAGCACATTGTACAAAGTCTTCAATTTGTTGTTCTGTATAACTTTCTCGGCTGTAGGCTTTTTTAACCAGTACGCCTTCTAAACTTTTGCTCATACAATTACTTATTGTAAATACCATGTATGAGCAATACTTTGGTGCTTGCACCCGACTACCAACCTGTCAACTTTTTACCACTGAGCACCATCCACTGGACTGCCGCTGTAAAACTGTACTTTCTTGAAAAAGTCAATGTGCTAGAGTGGTATGATGATTGGACGATTCACAGTGCAACTATTGAGATGCAAGTTCCTGCTGTTGTGGTTACCAAAAAAGGATTCAAAAGAGAAAAGCATGGCAAGATGCGTTTCACAAGGCACAACATGTTCTTGCGTGATTTGTTTTCTTGTCAATATTGCGGCGAAGCCTACAGCGGACGTAATCTCACCATCGATCATGTAGTACCACTTAGCAAGGGTGGCAAAACGAACTGGGAAAACTGTGTCACGGCTTGCAAAAGTTGCAACAGTGCTAAAAGTGACAGATTAGTACAACCAAAAGTAAAACCTGTATGTCCTGATTACTGGAAATTGGTTAATGGTGTAAAAAATACAAGCGTTGTTGTACAGCACAGCAGTTGGCCACAATACATTGGCGTAAAAAATACCACGCTAATAAATCAAAGGGCCTGATGTATCTCTGGCCAAAGTTCAGCAAATTTTCCTTTTTGATCAGGATGATACTGTGTTTCAATATCCTCAATGTGTTGCACAAATTCTTGTGTGAGAGTTTCTCCTGAAATTTTATTTTCTAGACTGGCTTTAACGTTGTTGAAGAACCAGTTCTCTTGTCCGTTAAGATTGAACTGTGATTGTGCCTTTTGTATTTCTTGTAAAGCCAACTCTCTAATTACACTATTGTGTCTAAGTGGATCAAGATACTCAGGCTGGTAAAGGGTTTGCCACATGATGCTTACGCCTTTGCCGCGGGCAAACCGCATAATTTCAGTAAGCCTGGTACAATTGTATATATTATACACTGCATGGATGCCTCCATGATGTCCCCTATGTTGCATTAAAAAAGTTACCCAAGAAAGATTCTTTTCTAATTGTTGCCAGTTGCCTCCATGTCTGACATATTCAAATCTTGGACCTACATTTTCAAAACTCATGCTCCAGCCAACATTGCTACGCTCAAACAACTGTTTAGCAACTTGATTATTATCAAAGTCAACACTCATGTTTGTGATAATTGTTACAAGTCTGTCTTTAGGCAATAATGCTAGAAGCGTGGCGTTTTCTTTAAGTAGCAATGGTTCGCCACCAACTAGGGCAACTTCGCGAATGTCTCCACTATTGGTCATCATATAATCAATAACCTGTGTGTGATAAGGTTTGACGCCATTGTCTACATATTCCTTTTTAAGTCCTGCCCACTTACTACTGCAATATGGTCCGCAATAGTTGCAACTTAGGTTACAAGTAATGTTCCAACGCACGTCAATTAAAGTAGGAAGATGTTCAGTTAACTCGGCAGTTTGAGCGTCAAATTCTGGATTTACATTGTTATGCCAGTCACGTTCGCTACTACCATTACGCTCTGCTTGAATACAATTATAACAGTATTCTGGATGCAAGTCACCCTGCTTGATACTAGCACGAATTTCTTGCATTTTGTCACTGTGTATAATGTCAACTAAGTTTTTGGTATTCAGGTCACCAAGCATGTTTGGATCGCCAGCACAACAGGTTTTGACATCTCCACGAAAGTTTATATGCAGACCTCTCCAGGGTGCGGCACAATAACGTTTTGTCATGTTTTACTTACGTGGTTTGCGGGGTTTGTGTTTGTTTTCTTGTTGTTGGCGAACAGTAGGATCCTGGCGAGGATCCACTGTTGGTTGTTTAGGTTTTTGTACTGGCTCCAACGAGCCAAAACGTATACCGGTTATCACTTTTCTTTGCTTTCCTTGAGTACTGCTTTGTCATACTCTGCACGATCAACTATACCCTCATTTAGCAAACGCTCACGATTGATCATGTGCTGTGCTTGGATATCATCCTTGCTACCGCCAAAGTAAGGAACACAATGTCCTTCTTCAATCATGATTTGTGTAACTAGACGTCCATCTGCGGCACGGAAGTCACCTAGTATGCGTCCAAACTTGCCCTTCATGTCCTCGCCATTCTTATCTTCTGTGGTGATAAGTTTAGCGTCTTTTTCTAACAACGAGTACAATCTGTTTTTAGCAGCAAGCCCAAACAGTTTTTCTACATCATCGCTGGTGCGGCTTTCTGGTGTGTCAATTCCCATTACTCGCACACGCTCGTCTTTTAAACAAACGCCAAATCCCAAATCAATATCTACATCCACAGTGTCGCCGTCCACAACTTTGACCACATGAACGTCATACTCGTTAGTGTTCATACTAGCTCCTTTTTATATTATATAGGTATTTATTAGAGTTGGTACCAGCCAAGTCCGCCACCAACTGTGACGTTATTGTTGTCTGCTGTCACTGCAATGGTAAGCAAATCACTGGTACCGTCAATGGTTCGACCTAGTTGGTAAGTGAAAAGATCTTGGCCTTCGAGTGTTACTGGCTCCCCTTTGTTGGTAATAAATCCTTCACCAATTTGTGTACCGCCAGTGATAGTTGCGGAGGTGGTGCTTGATTCAACAAAGGTGCTGGCATTACTAAAGCTCAGTGTGGTGTTTGCTGTGGCATTCAGTAATAGTTTATAGTGTAGATTTTGGTTACTGTCGGTGAGAATGTTTAAGTTGCTAGGTACAATTACCTTGTTTATACCTGCTGTACGCAACTGAATGCTTACAAGATTATAAAAAGTTCCGGCTGTTGTCATTGTATAATATGTTAAGCCTCTGCCTGCAAATACACTTTGACTGCGGCCTTGATAACCGCCACTGCTGATCACTGTGCTACAAATCTGTTTTAAGGTAGCACCTGTGCTTATTGCACCAGTGTTTGTGATTTCATATCGTATGCTTTGTTCAGCACTAGTCATATAAGTTGTATCACCAGTGATGTTTGCGTTGTGGAATGTATGTGCTAGCACCAATGTGCCATTGATAAAGAAACCGGTGCGAACACTTCCTACACCTAACCATTCAAGATCAATGTAAAAAATGTTACTCTTAGTGACATCAAGTGTGATACCGCTACTGCCAGTACCGTCTAGTTTGTCACCATTCCACGAGTCTTGTGCTACACGGGTTTCAACTATGCTTCCTGTTACAAAACTGCGTAGTACCATGTACAATGTGTCATCATCTTGTTCAAAGTATATGCCGTTGTTGGTGGTAAAGTAGCCAACTCTCTGACGTAGATTGGTTTGAGCACTTGCCATACTAAATGTGTTTAAGATTTCTAATGCCTTGCCTGGCTGGTATGGAAATGTTCTGTAGCTCTGACGGATCACTTCATCGCCTGATGCAGTAGTGGTTGTCATGCTCAAAGAGCTTTCGTTAACATTGTATGTTGTGCTACCACTTCCTGTTGTATCAGTGTCAAACTTGCCGTTGTCCTCACCTACAAGACTGCTATCAAAAAGTGTAAACGGTTGTGCAATTCTTTGTCTGCCAAATGCATCAGTTCCAGCACTGCCGTCTCCTGGTGCGTATGATACTGTTCTAATAATTGGTTGACCAAGGCTGTTGTAATCCATAGCATTACACAGTCTCTCGGTGTTGGGTTCGAAACTGTGTGTATAGTTGGTGCTGTTTGGATTATAGTTGGCCATCTACGAGTTACCTCGGATAGCCTTTAAAGCCTTGAATGGGACTCTTGTTGTTTACTGCGTCTGGTTCTTGGCTGCCACGTGATGCACCATCAGCAACTGCCATTCCTAGTGCCTTGTATGCTTGCTTGGCCATAGCACGTTCTTCGTCGGTGTATGTGCCAACAAATCCTTCTTGGCCCATCCAACTTTCTGGATCAGGTTGAAACTCCATGTTTCCATCTTTGTCCATGCCAGCAACAGCCATTGCCGCACGATACATGTCATAGTAGCCACGAGTTCTAAGATGTCCAGGACTAGCCTTCTCATGTGTAGGGTGTTGTTGTCCTTTTTGAAGTTTATTTCTTCCTAAACTTCTTAGTTCTGTTAGAAACTCACGGGCTCGCATTAACTCATTACTCCTGCGTTTGCACTGCTGGCTGTGCCATATTCTGCGGCTGTGCCATTTGCACCCACAATGGTGAGTTCATTGCCCACACCAACGTAGATATAACGCACACTGTTTGCAGGAATCACAATAGCGGCACTCCAGATTGTGTCAGTGTTTTCATATGGCTTACCGGTAAGTTTTACCTGTGCCGTTACGCTGTTTGTGCCTGTGCTGATTTTTGCTTTGTCTGTGGTCCACACTGTATCAGCGATTGCACCTGCATAAACTGTTGATTGACTTGCCATTAACTAACTCCTGATGTTCCTGAACTTGCTGTGCCACATTCCTCAACTGTAAAGTTGCTACCTGTGACCGTCATGCGATTGCCTACGCCCACATATACACTCTCAAATGTGTTTGCTGGGATAACTACATCTCCACTGAAAATTGTATCTGGAAATGTTCCATCACTGGCACGAAGTTTTACATTGTAGGTAACACTGGTTGTACCTGTGCTTACACGAACTTGATCAGTAAACATCACAGCATTCGATACGGTGGTGTATACATTGGCTAGGCTTGCCATCTATTATTTTCCTTTTAGTATCTTGCTTACTGGTTTCTTGCTCCACATTCTGCAACTCCAGTAACCTGCTTTTGTGCGATCCTTTTTGTCTGCGCAGTTGTGACGAGCACGGAAGTTCTTACGAGCTTCTGGATTGTCCCTGCGTATCTGCATATTTGGATCACCAAAGTTTACTTTCTTTACGTTTCCTGTTTTAGGATCTTTTACATAAACTTTGTATTTCTTAACATCGCCACTCATTGGCTTGCCAAGTTTAACTTCACGTCCTTGGTACTCTGCTTCGTCAATTTCTTTTTCATCGTCGATGTACTGACAACCGCAGTGTTCCATAACGTCGAGAGCAAATTCATCTGCTTCAAGGATAACCAACTCGTGGTTGTGATACATCACAGGCATTTCTACTGCTAGTTCTTCATTGATCTCCGCAGTGAAAATATCGCCTGTTACAGCAAACTCACTGCGTCTTTGGCTTTCTGTAATGTATCTCTTGAAACTCATTTGCTCTTAAACTCCTTGTATAGTGTTTCTAAATGACTCTTAACGTCTTCGCCTTCGCTTACTTGCTGGCTCATGTTAAGTGTGTCTTTGCCAATGCCTGTCATTGCCATTGGGTTGTCGCCTGGATTGTTTGGATTGATCTGCTTCTTTGGACCGTTTAGTCCACCTGAGATGCTATTGATCAGATAGTGCATGTCGTATGTAACACCGTTGTCTGCACTGTTTGCTTCGTCTGCTTCACAAGCAACCTCCATGAAGTTTTCTCCCATTGGATCCATGCAATCATATGGACAATCCATGTGCTCTGGCTTGCCTTGTTCGTCGCCACAGTTTTTGCAAACTTTCTTTGTCATTGCTTGAGGTTGTTGTGGTACTGCGGCAAGTTGTAGCAGTTGTGCTAGTGCCATTGCGTCTTCACCAGTTGCTGTAACGCTAACACTTGGCTCGCCTTGATCACTTGCACTGATGTTTACATTCATACCTTCTGTGATCATGTTATCGACACGGCTGTTGTATCCTTCGTATACACTAGCGTTCTTGTAAATGCCTGCGCCGTCTACACTTGTAGCGACTGCACCTGCTGTTGTAGTTTCTTCGACTTCTTCGTCGCCTTCATCTTTAGGTGGTTCAACATCATCGGCATCTTCCTCATCATCCTCTACACTCTTCATGTAGTCACGGGCTGTGTCAAGATAATCCATTGCTTTGGTAATCTTGCTCTGTACCCATTCTGGAAGATTGTCATCGCTGTCAATAATGTCCTGTAGTTCTTGTGCGGCATCATGTACTACGTCAAGTTGATTGTCGGCCATTTCGCCTTCTTCATCATACTCGTCTTTGTCGTAGTCTTCGCCAAGACTGTCTTTAATACCCATTTTATCTTTTATTACAGCCTGTCCTTCAGGAGAGAGTGCCTTTCTCAACATAGCTTCGGCTTTCTTAACGTCGCCTCCGACCATTTTTGCGTACTGTGCTATAATTTTCTTTTTCATTTCCTCAGGCATTTCTGAGTAGGCATCTTCGTTCACATCATCTGTGAGTGCATCAGCAGTGTCGGCGTCCATTTGGACCTTGTACTTTTTACCGTTGAACATAAAGTGGCTCTGTCCTGCTTTCTTAGCATTGGCAGCCGCGGTGTTAAATGCATTATCTTCTTCAACATCTTGTTCTTTAAGAGCTTCAGGATAAAATTCCTCGAGTTCTTTTTTAAGTGCCATAGCATCCTTTGGTGACATTTTGCTTGCCATTTTGTTATATTCGCCTTGAATATTTTCATCAGCAAAGTCATGTTTGTCAAAAAAGTATTCACGAGCTTGATCTAAACTTACAGCTTCTTTGACTTCTACGTCTTCTAATTTCATATCTTCTTTTCCCAGTTGTTTGAGCACGTCGCGAACCATGTTGCTCACGTCGCTGGTACCAAGATCTCCACCTTCGTGGAACTCGGCAACGCTTTCAATAGCATCGTTTAAATCTAGTATATCTACTTCACGCACCAATGCACCAAAGTTCTTGGCTCTCATCATACGCTGTGTGATTGCACTGGCAATGTCTTCTACGCTTGCACCATCGTAATCATCTTCCATTGCTTCTTTCACGCTTTCGCCAACATAGTGCCAGTTATAAGCACCTGCACCCATGTAACCGCCGCGTTCGTAGCCGGCCATTTCCATTGCGTCATTACTGTCGATGCCATTTTCTTCGGCCCACTTCATTACATAGTAAGGACGCTGGCTGGCAGATACTCTAGCAAACTTTTCTACAATCTCAGGATCAGGATCTGCACCTTCGTTTGTGGCTTTTTTTGCAGGGAAGTCAGCGTGGATGAAATCCATCATTTTGTCAAGGATTTGTTCTTGGTCGTCGTCTGGGTGTCCGCCAATCTCTTGTGAAGCATTAGCATACATGTTATCAACAAATTTGCGAACAGCGTCGCCATATTTGCCAATTTGTGCATCAGCTAACATTTCGTAACCTTCGTCACCTGCCGCAACAACAGCGTCCATAAACTTTTCAACTTCTGGGTCAACTGCTTCGCTTACCTTATTTAGACTTTCTAAAATCTTGTAAATGCTATCCATTTTCATTCCTTTATCTCGCAAAACTCTTTACTTCGGGGATTTCATTTTGCTTGCTCATTGGACTTTCATTGTTCATTGGAAAATCACTAGTGGTTTTTGCGGCCGGGGTTTTGCCACCTGCAATAGTAAAATCACTCTTGTATTCATTTTGTACAACAATCTTGTGCTCAAATGGATCAGCACTGTAATCATCGCTTAATTCTTTCTGCTCTGCGTTTGGTGCAGGGAAATCAGTGTCTGCTAGTACGCTTTCTGGTTGCTGTTCATAACCTTCACGCTCTTGATCCAACTTTTCAGCATACTCACGTGGTTGCATAAGCATGCGGTTTGGATCCATGCCCAGCAATTCGCATACTTGACGCATACCAATCTCTGTTGCCGGATAGTTAAACGAAACGTCCATGTGTGTTACACGCTCGTTTGCAAATGCTGGAAAGTCAGGCAGTGTCTTCATAACTGGAGTTGACTTCTTCTCGCTCATCTTGATTACATCAAATTGAGCCATACTTTTTTCCAATTGATTCATCTGTTCTGCGGTGATGTCACCTGCAATTTTAATACGATAATCAAAGGTTTGTTTGGTTTCCACCAAATATTGTGCAAAATTCTTCATCTTTTTCCCCTATATGCTATTTAGCATCTTTGTCTAACAAACGCTTGAGCAACTCGTTTCTGTCCAGTACCATACCAGTGCCAGTCTCTGCTTCAGCATCAGGATCTTTGTTCATCTGATCCATGCGCAGTTTCTTGAGTTGCAGATCAATCATTTTAAGTTTCTTGTTTACCTTGGCATTCTTTGCTGTGATGGCATGCCCAAGCATGCTACTGGCTGTGTTGAATATCTCACTGGCCCATCTGCTGTCCACATTCATGCCAAGATCCATAAGATCGTCAAATGTCTTGGTTGCTTTTTCAGCAAGTTCATCCATTTCACGGTCACTGCTTTCTAGTCCACGTACTTGTGGCAGTGCGGCATTGATTTTATCCAGTTCACTGAGTGCATTAGTGTACTCAGGAATGTCGTCAGCAGTGCTGACTTCTTGTTTTGGTTCTACTGTTTCTTCCTGTTGCGGTAGATCAAACAGTTCTTCAAGTTTCTTTGTCATACTGATATTTAACTAAATATACACATTGAACGGTATATTTGATGAGAGACCTACTAGACAAACTTAATTTTATCACAGAAGCACCTATTACTACTAGTACAAACAAGTACGGAGGCAAGTATCTTGAAATACTACAACACAAGATTGCAAACGGTGAGGCTATTGAACTAATCCCTGACGTGCATGACACAATTGGTACAGACGTTGTGCTTACCAAAGACAATGTTGCCAAGATTAACCAAGCATGGTTTGGACGTCCAGAGTTTCCTGCAATCAGTGATATGAACTTGGACATTGAAGGTCTTATTGTGCCAGCGGATAAAAATGCCAGAAACATTGAACTAACAACTGATGATGGGCAGGTTGTTAAGCTCAATCAAGTTCTCAAAACAGCAGAGTACAAAGGTGGCAAGCCATTCAACAGTGGAGATGTAAGTGAAGGTTTGCTAGGTGCCGCGGTAGCCGCAAGATTTATGTCACGTGATAAAGACATAGAATCAAAAGACATTATTGCGGTGCTTAAGGATCTTGGGTCAGGCACCAAAGCAGGAAACACTGGTAACAATCTTGCAGGCACAACTCGAGGACGCAGTGCAAACGACAGTGTAGAGTTTAAACTTGCACTAAACCAAGCAAACTACAAAATGTTACAAACAGTAGCAAACAATCCTAACAACATACACCCAGACATCACTAAAATGATCAACAGTGCTGTTTTGTTTGCAAACACAAATCCTGGTGTGCTATCTGCTGTGGACAAGATTGTAGACGATCCCAAGGCAAACCAAGTTATTGTCAGCAGTGATGGTGTAAGTGAGCAAACTGGCACAAAAGCAGATTTATTTCTTAGTATCGATGGCACAAGTGTAAACTTGTTAAGTTTAAAAGCAGGTGATGTTAAACAGTTTGGACAAGTAAGTGGCTACAACTTCCGTGCTATACAGCAGTTTTTTGAACAAACTTTTGGTGCAGATATTCCAGACAACTTACGCACCGCTGACGAAGGTGATGCACTTGCAGGATTTAAAGACATACAAGCCGCTTATCAAGAAGCCGCGGACGATATCTCACAGGAACTAGCAGGACAGCGTCCAAAGAGAGAAGCAGACTTTGTAGAAAGACTTTACAAAGGCATTGCTTATCATGCAACCCGCAACGACAGCGCCATTTCTATGGTCATCCTCAATACTGGGGCTATTCCAGGCTATAAAGAACTTGGGTTTGGCCCAGAACTTGATCAGGCAATGCGCCAAGTAGATCTTGATGTCGCACTCGAAACAAATCCTAAAAACAGTAGGCTACAGATATTCGGAACTAAAGCAGACGGTACACGCAGTCAGTTGCTACAAATGCGCAGTAACTATCAAATCGAAGCAGGTAAGCCGTACGTTCGTAACAGGGTAGAAATGGGTCCACTGCTTAAAGAGATTGCATTAATTGAAAAAGAAGAACAAAAACCAAAAGCTGCTAAAACAGCAACAACTGGATTAGATAAAACGCAACTAGGAAGAAAGCGTCGGAACGAAGTTTAACGTCGGCGTTTATTGCCGCCCTGTCTAAAGATGTCATCCTCTGTGATTACTCGAAAAGCAATTCCCTGTTGCTTGCACCAAGCCCTTGCTGCTTCCCACTTAGCATGGTTCACCGCTACCACAGCACGTTGTGCGTTGTTTTGCTTGCTTTCTGCAATGCTTTGGCCTTTGGGTTTGATTTCAATTAGTTCCGTCACAACAATGTTGTTTTTGTTGCGGTATTGTATTAGGAAGTCAGGCACATAGGTTGTGCGCTGTCCTTTGAGTGGATTGTAGTAGGGTATGCGTACACTTTCACTGCTCCACTTTACAATATGTTCGTTAACATCGCAGAATCTCATGAAAGCGTGTTCCCAACCACTGCGGTATCTTGGACGCCCAGTGCCAATGTACTTCTGAGGATTCATGATTGTGTATAAACCGTTGGCAAATTTGCTCATGTTAAAACGTTACGAGCAGCGTAGAAGTTAGGTGTAATGGTTGCCGCAACTCCTAGTAGTGTCGCATTGCTCCTTAGGTTGTTAAGATAATAGGCAAAAGTAGCGGTAAGTTCAAGTTGTCCTTGCCCGCTCACCTGCTGTAAAAGATCGGTAACAGCAATGCCGCTTTCTTCACTGATTTGAAATAGATTTAATGTAAAGTTCTTAGCGGCTAGTTCGTCGCTGAAAACACTTTTGAAATAACTTAGTACCGTGTCATATAGATTGGCATCTACTTCTAACTGAAAGTTGTAAAAATTATCAAAAATAGTAATGTTTTGATCTTGGCTTGGATTGGTATAGTTTACTGTTGGCATTAGTCGTCCTCTAACCCTACAAACTGAACCCGAGGTGCTCCTGCTAAGGCAGCGTCGCTGGTATCAGCACTTCTAGGAGTGTTAGTTTGTCCTAAAGTGGGCTGGTTATTGCTAGGCGTTTTACCAAAAAAGAAACCATCTGATGCATTAAGAGCGGTTTTGGTTGCTCGGGGACCTTGTCCTCTAATAACATCTTTAAACACAGTGTTTGCTTCTTCCTTGATGACACTCTTTAGATTCTTTCCTTTGGTCGCTTGGTATACTGTGCCGGCAGCCTGAACCGCTCCAAGGATACTTGCAGTAGGATTCTTCCCAGCCTGTAGATCACTTATAGCGCCTCCAATTGCTCCAAGAGCGTCAAGCACACCGCCAGTACCTGTAAATGTACTGTTTGCACCAGGTCTAGCCAACGAACTGCGCTCAGTGTCATAGTGTGCAGGATCGAATGCACCACCAGCAAGACTACTCGGAGTTTGGAATTCGTTGAGATTACCAGCATAGTATTTCACTGTTTCGTATTCGATTCGCATGTTGTGTTCCATTATTCCTGTGCCTTCTTCATAGGCATAGGTGTCGTGTGCCCAACTTGTGATTAATGGATTTATTAAGGTATATGCTGCAAACTTCTGTTGAGCGAATCCATATATTGTAATATCTTTAAAAAAGCGTGGCTTGCCGCCTCCGGGTAAACTACTGGTGCCGTCACTATAACTTTCACCAATGTATCCCCAGTCAGGGGTTTCTAGATCTTGTGCGTATATATTTCGACTTTGATAATCAACTTTGTCTGAGCCTGTACCATCTAACACCCCGGCGGAGCCGTTTACCGAAGGTAGATTTCCATAACTATGGCTAGGATCTTTGTAAAAATAACTAAAATAGTTGTACCAAAGTTGTCTGATTAAATCACTTTGATCGTCGTGAAATTTAATGTTAACAGGATCATAGGCTATTGCTGTTTGAACCAGCCTTTTTCTATTGTACTGATTTTGAGTCTCAACATCAAAAGAATAACTCGGCAAGTCAACACTTTTAACAAGTAAACCAAGGTCATTCAGTGAGTTACCCGATTTAAATAGATCGGTAACTTTTGATAAGCTGGTGTTGAGATTAAATTTAACATAGTAGAGAAATTTCTGTCGCGGTGCCAGCTCATAACCGTTTGCACGGAAAGTCTTGCTGGCATGCTTGTAGTCCTTAAGGTAGTCGCTACCAAAGAACCCTTTGAGAAAATCTTCGCCGAAGGCCATGGTTTACTTAGCCTGTAATTACGTCGCCCACAACTCTTGCAACGGTGCTACCAACACCACTACCAATTGGTGTTTGAAGAGCGTTGTCGTAACGAATAGTAAGTGCAATGGTTGCTGGATCATTTGTACCATAGTTCAACGAACCATAATCAACCGCCGATAGATAGCATCCATAAAGTTCCCAAGTTTCTAACACTGTTGGTGTGCTTGCACCATTACCACCGTCTAAGATTTCACAACGTGTGATAAACTTATAGTCAATACCTGCGGCAGCACTTGCTTGTTCAACAAAGTCTAATTGTCTTTGTAGTTGCTCGCCAACCAACTTTGCAACTTCGCCACCTGCATCATCTCGTAGATTACAAGATACATCCTGCCACTGGTGCTTACCAGCTAGTTTTAAAGTTGAGTTATAAATTGGAATGTCGATTGGATCAAACGATACGTTTGGACGTGTGAAATCCATAACCTGTTTGGTCAATTCGGTTCTTGGAGTGCTTACTCCAAAGTTTTCAAATACCACCCTAAAGCGATATTGTAGTTTTGGCATCAACAGACCTTGGGTAGGATTACTCTGATCACTTGCCAAA
>Ga0222719_10001489_pt1 | contig 22600 bp, 17 predicted proteins | sample C33_34DmetaG_FD_165039 | JGI IMG/M metagenome (GOLD analysis project Ga0222719, IMG submission 165039) | Estuarine water microbial communities from San Francisco Bay, California, United States - C33_34D | ecosystem: Environmental > Aquatic > Marine > Unclassified | place: USA: California...
AAGACTGGTATCTGCGTGTCGCAGTGCGGCCTGCTGTGCAGCGTGGCTACGCAGTACCGCAGGACCTTGCGGTGCCTATTCCTAACTAATTGCCTGACTAGTCGTCAGCTACAAGAGTTTGCAAGGAAGAGCGGCTGTGTTTGCTCTTAATCCCCGGTCACTCACTCCGGACCTCTCATCCTTTCATCTCGTCGCTGTTGATTCTGGTGCTCAAACTGTCTAAGTTTGTCCGATCTTAGCCAGTGTTTCTGGAGATCCAATGAATACTCTATCAAAAGCTCTATTACTCGCCGCTGGACTTGCTTTCACCGGTTCCCTGTTTGCGGCTGATGTTTACGTCGCGCCCCGCAACGAATGGGGTCAGCCAGACCTGCAGGGAGTCTGGAACTTCTCATCCAATGTCCCATTTCAGCGCCCGGAACAGTTCGGCGAACGTGAATTCATGACCGACGATGAGATAGCGGCCATGCGTGCCCGTCTGGCGGAGGCCGATGCTGCGTCTGACCAGGCCGTAGCGAGCTCAGACCCCAATAGCCCCGGCGGCTATAACGACTTCTGGGTAGAAAGTGCCGGTATTACCGACCGAATCCGCACATCCCATGTGGTTTATCCGCCCAATGGCCGGCTGCCGGGTCGAGTAGAAGGTGCGGTGGTACAGTTCGGTGGACTGGGCCCCGATGTGCCGGGTCAGCGGCCCGTTCGCTACACCGTGGGCGGCATTGCGAAAGATGGGCCCGAAGACCGGGGCCTTTCCGAACGCTGCATCGTGGGTTTCAATGACGGGCCTCCGTTTATGCCGAGCCTGTATAACAACAACGTACAAATTTTCCAGAACCGTGACCATGCCATCATTCTCACGGAAATGATCCACAATGCCCGCATCGTCCCACTGGATGACAGACCGCCTTTGCCTGAAGAGATTGGCCAGTGGACCGGTGATGGACGTGGTTACTGGGACGGCGATACGCTGGTCGTAGTAACCAAAAACTTCAATGGGCTGGCCCAGAGTTTCAGTGCCTTTGGCACTTCGGCGGAAAAGGTGCTCACCGAGCGTTTCACCCGCGTCGATGAAGTGACCGTGGACTATGAGTGGACCATCGAAGACCCTGCAACCTTCACCGATAGCTTTACCGCCATCGTGCCCATGACCAAGGTTGCCGGCCAACTCTATGAGTACGCCTGCCACGAGGGTAACTACGGCATGGTGAATATCCTGCGCGGGCAGCGTATGGAAGAGCTGCGCGCCTCTGAAGACGCAAACTAGTCTGACTTGCGTTGAGAAAAAGCCCGGTTGCTCCAAGCAACCGGGCTTTTTAGTTTATGGGATTAATTAGACGTATATTTGATGTTGCTTTAATCCTGCCAGCCGCGCCATCCAGGCCCTCTAACAACCTGCCCCGGCAAAGCGCCAGTATGGTCGCCATAGTGAATTACCGGCTCACCATTAACGATGACATGCTCCATGCCGGTTGAGTACTGGTGCGGCGCATCAAATGTGGCATGGTCACTTACAGTAGAGGGGTCAAATATCACAATATCTGCAAAATAGCCTACGGCGAGCTCACCCCGATCTCTAATTTTGAGGTTCGTGGCTGGAAGCTTGCTCAATTTTCGAATCGCATCGGGTAGGGTGATGACCTGATCTTCTCGCACATACTTACCCAGCACCCTTGAGAAATTGCCGTAGGCCCTTGGGTGAGTGCTGCGTTCAAGGAACACGCCCTCTGAGGCCATGGACTGTGCGTCTGAGGCAAAGCTCACCCAGGGCAGGGCGATGCCCTTGGCCACATTCTCTTCCGACATCATGAAGTAAACCACCTGCACCCGACTGCCGTCCTCGATGACCAGATCAATGATCGTATCGGCATCAGAGGTGCCGCGCGCTGCCGCCACCTCAGCCAGAGTCATACCGGTATACCGACGCAGATCGGGATTATTAAAACCAACCAGCAGGGTGCCTCCGGTGCCGGAAGCCAGCCATAAGTTTTCCCATTCGTCCGTGGCAGTAGTCATCTCCTCCAACACCCGGGCGCGGATTTGTGGGTCCCGCAAGCGTTCACGCCAGGCTTCATAACCCCCTTCCTGCACCCAGGGTGGCATGGCGGCGTCCAGTCCCGTTGAGCCAGCGGTATAGGTATAAATATCTGCGGTGATTTCCAGGCCTTCGGCCTGGGCTGTTTCAACCCGGGCTACCACATCATCAAACTTGTCCCAGTTCTGTCGCCCCGCCATCTTCAAATGATAAATCTCTGCCGCCACATCGCCCTCACGGGCAATCTGAATCAGCTCATCTATCGCTTCCAATAGACGATTACCCTCACTGCGCAGGTGCGAGATATACATACCATCGTATTCCCCCACTACCTTGGCCAGCTCCACCAATTCATCGGTGCTGGCATAGAACGCCGGCGCATAGATAAGGGAAGAACCTAAACCCACGGCTCCTTCTTCCATCGCCTCTCTCACCAGCGCCCGCATCCGCTGCAGTTCGTCAGCACTCGGCGCACGGTCCTCGTAGCCGATCTCGTGTTTTCTTACCGTGGTTGCACCAATGAACGAGGCAACATTGGTAGAGACGCCTCTGTCCACCAGGTATTCCAGATATTCACCCAGGGTCGTCCAGGTAATATCCGCGCCGCCAAACCCGCCTGACTCAACAATATCCCTGCGCATGGTTTCATTGATAGGCCCTTCAGAATTCCCCTCGCCAAAAACCTCCAGCGTCACACCCTGACGAATATCACTCTGGCTGCGCCCATCGATCACCAGCGACTCCGTCGCCCAACTCAACATATTGATAAAGCCCGGCGCCACCGCATAACCCCCGGCATCAATCACCGCATCAGCAGAGCCAGCGATATCGCCGATCGCCACAATACGATCGTCGATCACGGCAATGTCTGCCTGGTAAGGCTTGCCACCGTTTCCGTCGTAGATGGTGCCGTTTTCAATCAGCAGGTCATAAGTATTGGTGGTGGCGCAGGCACCAAGTAGCGCCAGTAGGAGGATTAGACTTAGGCGTTGCATAATTTTATTTTCCAAAATCTGACTCAAGCAACTTACCGAATTGGTATGAGCGTCGCCAGTTGTTTATCGATTTCTCTGTCTCTTGTCATTCGTCTTGCACGATAGAGCAAGGAGCCTTGAGTTCCGGCCAATTGAGACCGTGCGAGGCAGGACGCCGTGAACCCATCCCTGGGGGCTCGGGTTCGGCATCCATGCCTCACACGGCTACTCGCAGTGCTACGCCCTTAGCTGCTTCAAATATCTCGCAAGGTTCTTTGTGTTCATGTTCGCGCCATAGCCATTCAGGTTGACATTTTGGGTTCCTAAAAATACTGTATAGATATACAGTATTTAAATAATTTCATCATGGCACAGAAGCCCCTCCAAAAAACCGCCCCTGGCCGCGAAGCGCCAGCAAAGCCAGCCAATCTATCGGCTTATGCCGAGCTGCACTGTGTATCTAATTTCACCTTTCTGCGCGGCGCCTCTTTCCCGGAAGAGCTCGTAGAACAGGCTGATGCGCTGGGCTATCGGGCTGTGGCTATTACCGATGAGTGTTCGCTGTCGGGGGTAGTGCGTGCCCATATGGCGGCCAAGGAAAGGGCGATTGAGCTGATTATTGGCAGTGAGTTCTATTTGGAGGAAGGCTGCCATTTTGTACTGTTGGCCTGTAATCGGCGCGGCTACGGTCATCTTAGTCACTTGATCAGCTGCGCCCGGCGCGACAGCCCCAAGGGCAGCTATCGGATGGATGGGGCTATGGTGGAGAAGTATCTGCCTACGGACTGTATTGCCCTGTGGTTACCGGATCTGACCCACACGCCAGAGCAGTTGGCCTGTCAGGCGGTGTGGCTGCAGCGGCTGTTTACCGGCCGGCTCTGGATTGCGGTGGCGCTGTTGTTAAGGGGGGATGACCGCATCAAGCTGCGGCGCCTGCAGCGTTTGGGTCAACAGTATGACCTGCCCCTGTGTGCCGCCGGTGGGGTTTATATGCATGTGCCGAGTCGGCGCATTCTGCAGGATACGGTGACGGCGATTCGACTGCGGCGGCCCATCGACAAGCTGGGGCTGGATGGTGAGTGCAACGGCCAGCGTCATCTGCGTACGCGCGAGCAGCTGGGCAAGTTGTATCCGCCGGCGCTGTTGGCCGCCACGGTGGAGATTGCAGGCCGGTGTCAATTTTCTCTGGATGAGTTGCGTTACGAGTATCCCCAGGAACTGGTGCCCAGGGATTACACCGCTCACGGTTGGTTGCGGGAGTTAACCGAGGCGGGCATTCGTGAACGTTGGCCTAGGGGTGCGACGCCGAAGGTCCGCAACATCATCGAACATGAATTGATGCTCATTAAAGAGCTTAACTATGAGCATTACTTTCTCACGGTACACGACCTGGTGGCGTTTGCCCGCAGTCAGGGCATCCTGTGCCAGGGGCGCGGGTCGGCGGCGAACTCGGCGGTGTGCTATTGCCTGGGCATTACCGAGGTTGACCCAGCTCGGGTCGAGGTGTTGTTCGAGCGTTTCATTTCCAGGGAACGCAACGAGCCGCCGGATATCGATGTGGATTTTGAGAATGCCCGCCGCGAAGAAGTGATTCAGTACATTTACAACAAGTATGGGCGCGGGCGTGCTGCCCTGGCGGCAACCGTGATCACCTATCGCTCCCGCAGCGCCATACGGGATGTGGGTAAGGCCCTGGGGTTGGCCGATGACTTGCTGGATCACATCGCCAAGTCTATCTACTGGTGGGGAGCGACGCTGCAGGAGCAACTAAGCGATTCCAATGTGGATTACTCAGATCCCAAGGTTGTGATGCTGGTGAAACTCGCTGAAGCCTTGATTGGTTTTCCCCGACATCTTTCCCAGCACGTGGGTGGCTTTGTGATCAGTCAGGGAGCGCTGACCCACCTGGTGCCGATCGAGAATGCCAGCATGGTAGATCGCACCGTGATCCAGTGGGAGAAGGATGATCTGGAATCATTGGGGCTGCTGAAGATCGACGTGTTGGCGCTAGGCATGCTGACGGCTGTGCAAAAATGCCTGCGCCTGATAAGCAGCTACAGTGAAGAACCCCTCACCATGCAGAAGATCCCAGCGGAGGACCCGAAGGTTTACGACATGATGGGTGAGGCGGATACCATCGGCGTATTCCAGATCGAGTCCCGCGCCCAGATGAGCATGCTGCCGCGCCTTAAGCCACGCAGTTATTATGATCTGGTGATTCAAATTGCAATTGTGCGACCTGGCCCTATCCAGGGAGATATGGTGCATCCTTTCTTGAACCGCCGCCGCGGCAAAGAGCCGGTGAGCTACCCTAGCGAGGCAGTTAAGGATGCACTGGAACGCACCTTGGGCGTACCTATTTTTCAGGAGCAGGTGATGCAGCTGGCCATGGTGGCGGCAGGCTTCACTGGGGGCGAAGCCGATCAGTTGCGACGGGCCATGGCGGCCTGGAAGCGTAAGGGCGGGCTGGAGCCTTATCGCAAGAAACTGGTGGACGGTATGCTGGCCCGAGGCTATGAAGAAGATTTTGCTGAAAAGCTGTTTAACCAGATCAAGGGCTTCGGCGATTATGGCTTTCCTGAATCCCACTCCGCCAGCTTTGCCCTGATCGCCTATGTGTCGTCCTGGCTAAAGCGCTATCATCCGGCCGCCTTCTGTTGTGCCTTGTTGAATAGCCAGCCCATGGGTTTCTATGCGCCGGCGCAGTTACTCAAGGATGCCAGACATCACGGTGTGGTGGTGCGGCCTGTCGGTGTGAACGAGAGTGACTATGACTCTACTCTAGAGTTCGATGAAGACTATTTAAAACCAGACTCGCCCTGCCATCACAATACAGCGGCTCAGATCCGCATTGGGTTGCGCATGGTGAAGGGCCTGTCACAGGCCGGTGCCAAGGCCATTGCGGAAGCAAGACAGGGCGGCCAGTTCGAATCGGTGCAGGATCTGGTATTCCGCAGCGGCATCAACCGCAAAGACCTGGAAGCCCTCGCCGCCGCTGATGCCCTGCGCCAGCTAAGCGGTGACCGCCACCGCGCTTTCTGGCTGGCCAGCGGCATTGAAACCGCAGGTCAGGGTAAGCAGGTCGTAAATGCGGGTGGCCAGACCCTGCAAAACGAAGCTGGCAAACCGGCCGGTCAGCTTAGCACTCGCGGCATGCAAACCATTCAAAACGAAGCCCGGACACAGGTCGATCAGCTTAGTACTTGCGGCACGCAAACCCTATTCTTTTCAGATGCAGATTTTGATACTGACTTCGGTATCGATGTGTTGCTACCGGTAGCCAGCGAAGGCCAGAATATTGTCGGCGATTACACTAGCACCGGCTTCAGCCTGCGGCGCCATCCGCTCGCCCTGTTCCGGACACACCTGAATAACTTTAACGTGTCCCGCGCCGATGAGCTACCCAACATCGACAACGAGGGCACTGCCAAGGTCACCGGTCTTGTTACCTGCCGCCAGCGCCCCATGACCGCAGCAGGCGTGACCTTTCTCACACTCGAGGATGAAAGCGGTTTTGTGAATGTCGTAGTGTGGCCATCCCTTGGAGAGAGGCAGCGACCGGTGGTGCGGCAGGCGATGCTAATGGGAGTGGTGGGCCACGTGCAGAAGAGCGAGGGGGTGATTCATCTTATTGCCAGAGAACTGGTTGACCTGAGTCATTGGCTGGGGACAATGGAGGTGTCTTCGCGAGATTTTACTTGATCCCTTTGACCCCATGATTCTTTGAGTGATTGAATTGTTAGTGTCGGCTACATGTTAGTTGCAATTTACACCCATGCTAGTCATCGATAGATGCTTGACTGCTTCTGTTAATCGTAAAGTGCAACACCCTACCGATTTCACTACCTTCCTCATAAGAGAAATCGCTGCCGAACAACTCGGTAGTTCCGTTTCTTAGCGAATGCGACCCAATACTTGGCTGATTTTGGCGAGAAAACAGAATTGTATTTGAGCTCTGCGCTTCAACAGGTCCGAATGAAATCCGGCTAGAAGGTAGTGTGATGATGAATTCATCATAGTTGGTGTTAGAGAGATTCGAGACCACTGCCTTTGGAGAGATGAAGTAATAACCAGTACCCGCAGCTAAAGGAGCTAAAATCAAGAAAGCGATTATTTTGTATCTCTTTTTCATTGAATTGTGGATTACGAAATATTCGAATTTGGGTCTGGTTTCCTCTAAGTCATTAAACTATTGGTGTCACTTAGTCCCATCTAGACGCGGGCTATCAAGGATTGTCACCGAGTCTTGGTACGAATGATTGGTTTAGGCCAGGGTCTTCTTATTCTTGTACCAGCGTCAGAGTGACGCCCACTGGGTCTTCAATGACAGCAGAGGTGTATGCACCGTCGGCTCTCATGGTCTCCTTGACAATCTTGCCCCCTTCCTCTCCCACCCGCCGGAGACTTTCGGCGAGGTCGCCAACGGGCAGGTACATCATCCAGACGGGTGGTAGACCCTGGTTGGCGCCCCGTGCATGACAGATTCCTGCCGCCGGTTTGTAATCGTCACCTAACATGTTGTAGTCGGCGTAATGCTCGCCTGCGTCCTCCATATCGACGTTCTGCACCGACCAGCCTATGACCTGGCGATAGAAGTCACGAGTAGAAGCGGCGTCAGAGATTGTAAGATCTAGCCAGGCGATGCAACCCATTGGCGCGGCAGCGTCGTGTGATGCATTGCTGTAATGTGCGGAAATTTCTTCCGGTGAAACGACTGGAATGATACCGAACGCCGTCCCATTAGGGTCGAGCAGCCCTGCCCACAGGCTCTTTCCATCGTCGTCCTTGCTATGGATAAGCTCGCTTCCGCCGAGACTCAGTGCACGCTCAACACTTGTTGCGACATCAGCGACCTGAATATGCGGCATCCATTACAGAGGGAGCATCTCATACTCAGCGCTACGCTTACCCAATCCGATGATGGGTATGCCGAGGTTGTTCATTAGATCCTCGCGCCAAGATGGGTTTTCGCCGGTGCTGAGTACCCGTGAGTAGAAACGCATTTCACGTTCGTGTTCGGGAACGGCAATGTCGGCACTGAGAATGCCGCCGACGCGTGGGACAAAGGGATCACTCATAGTTTTTCTCTAAACAGATTTCACGTTGATTCGCGTGGGGGTAGAAGGCCACTAATATTTCAATATTCGAATTTGGCTCCAGCTTCCCTTAAGTTATTAAGCTATCAGTGCCCCCTGATTCCTTATTACCGTTTCTTAGTCGTGATCACCTTCTTTCACTTGTCTAGCAACCGCTACAACAGCAACGCCACTGCCATAGAGGCTAGACCGAATACGCCTACGCCCCAGACCAGGCTTCGCAAATAGAGTATGCCAGCCAGATAAATTGGCACATAGGCCAACCTTGCCCAGAAGAACACTTGTGCACCGAACAGCGCCTCCGCCCCAAGCCCGGCAGTATGTGCAACCAGCGCCAGTGGTACGAATAGCAACATGGCTTCTATGGAATTTGTGGCGGCACGCTCTGCACGCCCACCGAGCGGCGTTGCTTCAGCCAGCTCGTCACGATTACTGAATCCGGCTTTTAGCCCTTCGGGAGTCCACTCCCGGTTACGCAGGAATGCACCAAGCATAATGACTAGAAAGGTATACATAGTCATATAGACGACCAGGGTCAGCAACGGAGTCATAGTGTTTCTCGCAGTTTGTTAGGTAATTAATGAATCGATTCGAATGGATGGAGGTAACACTATTAGTTTAATAGCTCCATATTGAAATCTGGCTCTAGCTTTCTCTAAGTTAATAGACTACCAGTCTTCCCTTATCCAATACTGCAACATATCGGCTGCAGCGGAGTAAATAATCACGCAATTCTTGAGTTCCAGTTGTCCACCAAATGCTCTGCGGTGCGCCAGGCCAGAGCCTGTACTGTTAGCGTCGGATTTCGGGACCCGCTGGTTCCCATCACGGAAGCGCCAAGTATCCCTAGATTTGGTGCTTCATGGCAGAAGCCCCAGCGGTCTGTAACATTGGTTTCTGCATTGTCTCCCATCCGTGTGCCGCCATAGGCATGGGTCGACGCACCCATGGCATTGCCCAGGCCGTAGCGAATAATATGAGTCGCGCCAGCAGCGCGATACCACTGTTCCATTTTATCCTGTGAGAACGCGGCAATTCGCAGTTCGTTGTCTCTATAGCGGGCGGTAATTCGGGTCACGGGCAAACCCATGCTGTCCTTCACCTCAGGATCCAGATCCAGGTAGTTGTCGTGATAGGGTAGGGTGGTTTTCTGAACGTACGAGGTATTGCTGCGATCGGCATTGCGCATCACGAAGGCCTTCCAGTCGGAACCCCAAGCAGGTGCCTCGCCGAAGGTACCCATTTTGGCCGCGCTTATGGGTTTGCGGTCAGTGTGTACCCACAGATTGGCGCCGCCAATGAAGTCGAGGTCAGAATGGTCAAAATTGTCATCAGCCCAATCGTCGACGGCGACGCCCTGTGCGGGTAATCCGTACCAGTTGTGCAGGTCCTGAGGAAACAGCGCAGCTACCGGCGCACCCTGATGATGACTCATATAGTGTTTGCCAACCTGATCCGAATTATTTGCCAGTCCGTTGGGAAACGCATCAGATTTTGAGAGCAGCAGAAGGCGGACGTTTTCATAGGCATAGCTGGCAATCAACACCACATCGGCTGGCTGGAAAAAGGTTTCATTACCCTTGATGTACTCAACGCCGGATACGCGGCCGGCAGCATTGGTTTTGATTTCCGTCACGCGGGCGAATGTCACGACCTCGAGGTTGCCGGTATCAACTGCCTTGGGAATCGTGCTGAATGCCGTCGAGCTCTTCGCCTGCACATGACAGCCTCCTTTGTTGCAGAAGCCGTGATACTGACAGGGCGGCCGTCCATCGTAGACTTCGGTGGTGATTGCGGCAGGACCCTGAAACGGATGCCAATTCAAATCCGTTGCCGCGTTGCCCATTAAGTCGGTAAAAGGTGAACTGCGCAGGGGCCGCATGGGGTAATCGCGCTGTCGCTCCCCTTCGAATATATTGCCCTGCGGATTTATCGAACCACGGACATTGCCAGCCTGGCCAGATATCCCCACGGTAAATTCAACCTTGTCGTAATAGGGTTCCAGATCCTGATAGGTAATCGGCCAATCTTCCACGGTGGAATCCGCTGGCAGGCGATTACTGCCATAACGGGCGTTGGTCGCACTCACAACTTCAAAATCCCAGGGGTTTAGGCGCCAGCTCTGGGCCCAGTAGTGCATGCTGGTTCCACCCACTGCATTCATCATGGGGTGGCCTCCTTGCACTGCCTTATCAGTGGGCGTGGTTCGCACAGTGGGTGCTTCAGCAGCGGCTTTCTGCAATGACTGTGGCCAGTTGCGAGTGCCGTTTCGCAACTCATCCGGTGCAAAGTCTCTGGGGCTCAGCCAGCCACCGGCTTCCAGGCCGATAACCTTGAGCCCGGCACTGGTGAGCGGCAGGGCAGCAACACCGCCGGCTGCGCCCATGCCAACGATAACCACATCAGTCTTGGGAAGCGATCTAGGCATTCTGATCACCTCCCTTGCTTGCTGCGATGTTGGCAGCCATCTTGGTGTAGGTGGCATTGTCGTAGGCCGATTGGTGATTTGGCTCCAACGCGGCGCCCTGACGGACGTCTGTTTCCGAGGCAGAAAGCTTTACTCCTGGATACTGCACCATATCCCAACCGACAAAATCTTTGTTACCACCGTAATAGGGGTCACAGAAGGTGCCGTCGATCGTGTGATTGCGAAGTAGTGCAAAAAAACTGCTTGAGCCGGGCGAACAACCCGGCACTTCATCGTCCTGCAATGCCTGAATAAGGCTCTCTTGTTGTTGTCGTGGTAGATCAATAAATGCGGCACCGTGCTGCTGTTGTGCGAATTCGCTTATCGCGGTGAGACTGCAAAGATAGTGAGAGCGTGCATCGATGTTATGGCTGGCCAGCGACCTGTCTATGTAATGAGCAGCCCTGGCTTCTTTAGCGCCGGGACCATGTTCATCGGAAGGAATCAAGCAATCGCAGATGGCCTCTAGTACCTCTGCTTCAGCAGCGGTAAGGGTTTCCAGTGCTTCCAGCGCTAGCGGGTTCGAAACAACCTCGGCCTGATTTTCAGCGCCAAGCACTGCGCCTGTGGGTGATGCTCCGACAGCAACTGCACCCGCGATACCGGCGCCCTTTAACAGCGCGCGTCTGGAGGGGTCACTAGGCAGCTTATCAGCCAGGGGAAAATGGAATGGCGCTTTGTTCTTGGTTTTTTTCACGACGGCCTCTCCCGGAAGGACTAAGTCTAGAGCCTAGCAAAGTGGGAGAAAGCTGCAAGCTTTCAAGTTCCACGAGTGAGACTGAAAACAGGATAAAAAGTCATTAATAGTTGAATCAGCATGCTCGAATTCAGACTCAGTATTCCAGAAGTTTATGATCTTTTGGTGTCTCCTGGCCTTCTGCTTATGTTGGTGCGTGCCCAGCTTTTTGGGAGGAAAAATTTCTTGACGCCAGCCAGTCAGCATCAGCTCATGTTCTAAAGACGAATTTGGAAATGACTTTGCTCGAACAAGCCGTTCAAATTGCAGAATTGATTGGCATACTATTGATTACGGTCAGCCTGGCTTTTATCGCCACTAAGGTAAAATAAGGCGCCGATGCTATGCGATCAGAAGCGAAGCAAGTGTCGACAAATTTGGGTCTCGCTCTTGTTTTATGATCAGTGGAGTATCCTGAACTTGTTAGAAGATTTTCCCAATCTAAAACTCCAACATTCGAAGAAAAATACAGCTTCTGTGCTGGGTAATTGGGCAACTCAGAACTCGCGAGCATGAATGGCTATAGTACAAATCAAGCGCATTGGACCAGGAGACATGGGAGTGTTTCCGTGGTGTTATGCATTCTGTATCAGGTACACCACGAGTTCGTGAATGCCGTGCGCTTACAAAAATCTACCCCTATTTACCGCAGGCCGCCCCAAGCCCGGCAGTATCCACCTTCACCATCATGTTCATCGCCGCAATAACTCGCTCAGTAGCCGCCACCTCACTCGAATCAATCCGCTACATAAACTGGTCTGGCTAGATCTGCCAGGCCATATTTATCCCAGAGCCAGCCGCACATCATTTCGCCATAGCCCATTCTTAGCACACTTTTCCTTCTAATCAGGTCCTCGTTGATTGCCTTTTCATGGCGCACAAAAAAGGCGGTGTGAATAAACTAGTCACCCGCCTTTTATGTTTACTTAAGCAACTAACCAAACAGCATATCAGGACCTTTCACACCAGTATGAACTGGTCCTATCAGGTTGATAGCTGTAGATGACGAGTTAACCTCACTTACAATGGCTTCTGTCCATAACTGATCTCCATCGAGACCGCTGAATATCTTGAACTTAACCAAGTGTGCAGCTTCTTTGGCTAAGCACACTATTGAAAGTAAGCAACCATTTCGCTTGCCTCTTCATCTTCCATAACTGGACAGACATCTAGATCAAATAGGTCGTCCCATTGCATGGACCATTTTGATATAGCTCTGACATCGTCTGCTCTGATAATGACAACTCCGGTATTTCCAATCGCGTGGTATCTCGCTACGAGTTCGAGGCCATCCCATTTTTCCTCAGTATTCGTCCAACGTTCTCTTGCTGCGTTAGGATCTTTACATGCGTGCGTTATCATGAATAATGTTTTTTAATCACCTCGTGATTTTTATTAATAAGTTCTGGCTAAACTTTATTTACCGTTAAACTTTAAGGGCTCGCATTTGCGTCAGCCGAGTCAATACAACCTAGCCATTTGTGCGTTGCCAGAAAGATTCAGACTTACAACGTTATTTGGCCGAGCGTTTATTGCTTTTTACTCTTGCCCTGCTTTTACGACTTCTATTAAGCAGTGTGATTCTATATGTCTTAAACCTATTTTTTGAAAATTCTCAACGGTTTTGATCGCGTTTTTTATCAGGAAAAATAGCCGTGCAGGTACCAGTGGCGCTGGCCGCTACGCTCCCGAAATATCCAGAGGCGACTGCCACCCTCTTCTCTGGCGATATAGTAATCACGGCGTATGTCGCGCCCCGACCACCAGTAGGATTCGATGCGCTCGGGGCCGCTGATGAGTGTTATAGCCCTTCGGTGATAGAGTTTGCCGCTGCGCAGGGCGAGCTGGATCGGTTCATCCAATAGCCAGAATGGCCTGGGGTTGTTGGCCACTGCGGCGGCTGGGGAGTTTGCTTTGCTGTCTGTGTAGTTAAGTTGTTGGGTCGCGTATTCTGGGCAATGCTCGGCGATGGTGTTAATGCTCTTGAGTGAATCGCCGCCGAGACGCGCGTGCAGTTGCTCCATAAACTGGCTGAGGTTCTTGTTGCTGATACCGCCACCACCACTGATACCGGCGCGGTCTTCTACCAGCAGTGCATTGCTTTCACTGCTGAAAGCGTCGAACTGTTTGACCGTCAGTTTCAGCCCGATCACCGGTGCCGGGATTATGAGATTAGTGAAGTGCGTTTCCATGAGCAGCAGCAGGTGGTCGCGGCAGCGGCTGGGTTGGCGCAAGCCCATATCGATTTCTGTGCGGCTGCGCTTTTCGTGAATTAGTGAAAGCACTAAATGGGTGGTGCTTAAATCCCGCTGCCGCAGGAATTTGCAGAGCTGCAGCAGCATCTCATCGACCACCGGTAACAGGCGATCCAGGTTTTCGACTTCGTAAGGCAAATCATGAGCAGTGGCAAAGGCCGGCGGTGGCACATAGTTGCGCGTCGGTTCCGGTGCGATGCCCAGCGCCTTGTTCAGCAGATTAACGAAATCGCTGCCGAAACGTTTGTGCAGCCCATCAACAGGTAAGCGCCAGATGTCCCTTATTTTCCTGATGCCCATATTATACAGGCGTCGATTCTGCTCCTTACCTAATTGCAGCACATCGGTGGAAAGCTGTCCGAGGGCGGAACGCAGATTGTCCTTTTGATAAACCAGGGCGTTGTGTCCAGAGCGCGCCAGCAACAGGCTGCCGCTGACGGTGGGTGTGGCGGCATACAGAAAATAATCCTCCAGATGCCTCTGCTCGAGCGCTGGCCTCAGCAGGGCTTTCAGTTTGTCATGAATGCTGTCGATGCCACCAAAGTACTTGAGACTGCTGCGTATCTCGCAGATCAGTGCCTGGGGATGGAAGCTCACGGTAGAGCTGACGCTCTCTACCAGCCCCGCCAGCTCATTGAGCATCTGAATCTGCTGGGGGTCGCTGAGTTCATGCAGCTGCGGAAAATACAGCGCATACCAGAGGTTCTGCCTCCGGGGTTTGGGGTTGGGTGCGCTTGTGCTGCTGTCCCCACTTGTCTCACTTGGCCGATTTGCCTCACTGGCTTCTCTGTCTTCAATTGCGCCATCTACCCGGAGGTTGGGCAGGGGCAGCGCGACTATCTTGGCCGCCTCCTCTGCCGTGCGTTTTTTCGTGGCAGGCAGAGGCAACTGTGCCGTGATATCCGGGTCCTTCATCGCGGGCTCCCGGCGGCTTATGGCGCAAGATGATTGGGGTAGAGATCAAGCTGGGTCGTGAGGGGTCGGAAATTACCACGGGCCTTGATGACAGTGACCTCAGCAGCGGAGAATCGTCGATTCTCCGGGGTGGACTCCTTTATTTGCAGGCGTAAAGGTGATGGTGAGTACTTACTATCATTATGTTTGAACAATACCCCCAGGGTGTCGCCAGTCTCTGCCGCCAGCTGTAGACGACGCAGGACTTTACCCGGCAACCAGTTCTGCCAGGCCAGTACCAGGCCGCAGTTTTTGGTCTGTAATGCTTTCTCCATACTCCACAGCGCATCCTTGCAGGAGGTGTCCTGCTTCACCATCAGGATCTGGTGGATGTCGATACCGGCTTGAGTGAGGGCCGGGGCATAGAGCATATAAGGGGGTGCAATCCACAGGATCCACTGCCCTTGTTCAACGATTGAACGCATTAAGGGAATCAGCAGCTGCAGCTCCCCCATGCCCCAGTGACGAGAGATGATTTCCACCAGACCACTCTGTGGCCAACCCCGCCCGGGCAAAATGTCATCCAGTTCCTGGTAGCCGGTACTGCGACCATGAAAGCCCTGGCCGGCCATGTCGCAGCCGCGCCAGAGGCTGGGATTACTGTGTAGCAGGCGGTCTACCCGCGCCCTGGGCGCAGCCCTCGCCGCGCTATTTGCCGCTACTGCTGAATTTATGCTGTGTTCGCTGAAAGCCGCGCCAATACTGGGCTCTGGCCTGATGGAGGCAGTTCTGATATTAGTCATTTTTAAATCCACACCGTCTTTTACTGTATTTTTATACAGTATAAATCCAGGTGTTTTTTTGAAGCAACTATTTTTTCATGCTTTAAGTAGTTTTTACCTAAGTTCAGTAATCAGTTGTTTTGTAAAGAAAATTTACCCTAAAGCTTCACTAAAACGGGCCGTTAAGCCTCATGTACGCTGACACCGCTGGTCTAAAGCGAGCGGGGACAGGAAGTAAGAACAAGAACGAACAGCAAGAAAAAAAACAAAATCTTTACTTAGAATCCGTACCGGAGAGTACTGATAAGTAAGAAGCCAGACATGGTATTTGTAATCATCACCGTATTTGTGATGAGTATATTGGCCAGCAGTGTCGCGCAAAGCGCGCTCGTGTGAGCCACGGTTTAAGTGAAAAGTTTTTAAGCCAAACCAGTTTTACGCTAAAGAAGGGACAGACACGCCAGGGATAGGTAGTGAAGTGCTCAGTGAACCGCCCTATGCAGTATCGGGGCGGTATATTTTCTCCGCGGTAATCACCGCATCTAATCGTACGTCCCAACTCTCGGTAGGGAATGGTTCCGTCAACTGGCAATCGTGTGCCAATCCAACCAGCAGCGGTTGACTCCGCCGATTAAATATCTTGAAACTGAACGTTCGGTCATAAAAGCCTTTGCCCATACCAAGGCGAAAGCAATTGGCATCGAAACCCACCAGCGGTACAAACACCACATCAAAATCCGTCGATGACATATCTTCTTCCGGTAACGGTGGTTCTGCGATTCCCCACTGATTTTCAATCAGCTCAGTTTTTGCATCGAAGGGTGCAAAGCTTAGAGTCTCTTGCGTGTCTCGATTGATCACCGGCAAAAAACAGTCTTTGCCAGCACTAAGCGCCAGGTCAACAAGAGGGCGGGGATCGATCTCTCCATCCACACCAATATAAAAGGCGAGTTTCTTCGCATGCTTGAAAAAATTTTCGTCCGCAACTAATGCCGCTAGTTTCGAAGAGGCTTCTGATTGCTGGGCATTGCTCAGTGCTTTTCGCGCGTTCCTCAAAGAGTCGCGTAAAGCATGACGTTCTTCTTTATTCATATGTGAGACTAAAATGAACCAGCAAGATTAGAACCAAGCCCCCCGGAACACCGCTACCAAACTTGCCCTGAACCGAAGGGTTCAGGTGGTGGCTCCCGCGATGTATAAGGCTTTCCGACGTGCGGACATGCACAACAACATCTAACGAGTTGCCTCCGGATTTACAAATATCGGCTCAAGAACACTTTTGACTGGCAAATGCTCTAGGGAACTCTTGGGTGAAGTATAGCCTGCGGGAACATGGCAGGGAAGCTGCATGCGCTGGCGGATTGCTGGGAGTCAGCTTAACTAAACGGCACAGAGACACAGCTGCTTATTCTCGCAAACCAGCTGTCACAATCGACATAGAGTTGATGTAGGAATATTCCGCCGCAGCAGCGCCTAGATTTCCAGTTGCCTGGATGAGGCCAGTGCCAGATCGATTTTCTCTTCGATTGACTTCACCTGTAATGAAGTTTCCTGCCGGCTTTCATTAATCATCCGATTCTTGCGCAGCATGTCATGGGTAATGTTCAGTGCTGCCATAACCGCAATCTTTTCCGCACCATGAATATTGCCGCGGCCTTTAATTTTGCGCATGTTTTCATCAAGATAGCGGGCTGACTTGATCAGGGCTTCCTGATCTGAGGGCGGGCAGTTAACCTGATATTCCTTGTCGAGAATTTTGACCTGTACCGCGGTGTTTTGCTCACTCATTGCTTTTCGCTCAATTTTGGTGCCAGAGCAGGCGTTTCGCCTGCAGTAAGAGGTGTGATCATCTCCGGGGGCTCTCCAAAGTAATTGCCCCTAGGAATTGTCTATTGCCTTCAGTCGATCCAATACCGATTGCAGCTTGGTTTTGGCCAGTTGGTTCTTTTCCATCAGCTGCTGGCGTTCATTTTGCCAGGATGACTGGTCTGTTTTGAGCATCTGATTCTCGCGTTTCATTTCTGCGCATAGATCGATCAGATCATCTACTTTGGTACTCAGGAGATTAAAGCTTTCGTCACTCATAACTTGGTCAGTTGCGTAGTCAGTTGATTTTGCTAGAGAACCTGACCAATCAGGGCAGATCTTTCGCTGATTTATTTGCGCTAAAATTCAGCAAGTGCAATGCACTACTAACGTTAGTTTAGGATTTACATTAACAATGCAGTAACTATAGAGCCGAGGTGTTTATGGGTCAATATTGGAGTTAAAAAAATGGGACTTGGTTCCCGAAGGCCAGAGCTATATCCTTGAACGCCAAACGCAAACTTGGCCCCAATACTGGAGACTCCTGATGGATGGAGCACCAGGCAGTCGTAAACTAGCGCAGCACAAGACCCCACGAGGAGAACATGGCCCGAAAGTCCCATCCCTATCGAGAAACAAAAACCCGACGCAGAGAGCTGATGGCCCAGATGGAGCCCAACAGCATTGCTCTGATTCCGGCGGCACCGCCCCGCTTTCGTAATGCCGATACGGAATACCTGTATCGCCAGAACAGCGATTTTTACTATCTGACCGGGTTGGATGAACCGCGGGCGCTGCTGGCATTAATTCCAGGCCGCAGACACGGTGAGTCGGTGCTGTTCTGCCAGGAAAAAGACAAGCTTAAAGAGTTATGGGACGGCATTCTGCTTGGACCGGACGCAGCTCTGACGGAGCTTGGCGTCGATGATGCTTATCCCATCTCGGATATTGACGACATTCTGCCTGGCCTGATCGAGGGCCGTGATCGCGTCTACTACGCCATGGGGAAAGATGACCAGTTTGATGACACAGTAATGGACTGGGTGAAGACCATCCGCAGCAAGGCCAAGCTGGGTGCCCATCCTCCGGGGGAGTTCCTTGTCCTGGATCATATTCTCCATGAATTGCGCCTGATTAAGAGCGGTGCAGAAATCAAACTAATGGAGCAGGCTGCGAAAATTTCTGCCGAAGGTCATCGCCGTGCCATGGCCTACTGTAAACCGGGTGTTCATGAATACGAGCTAGAAGCTGAATTGCTTTACGCCTTCACCCGCAATGGCAGCCGTGCCCCGGCCTATAGTTCAATCGTTGCATCAGGCGACAATGCCTGCATCTTGCACTACAACACTAATAATGCAGAAATTAAAGAGGGCGACCTGATACTTATTGATGCAGGTTGCGAATACGAACACTACGCTTCTGATATTACGCGCACGTTTCCTGCCGCCGGTAAGTTTACGCCGGAGCAAAAAGCAATATATGAAATAGTGCTCAAAGCCCAGGAGGCTGCTATCGAAGCGGTCCAGCCAGGCGCACAATGGGATGCTCCGCATCATGCCTCAGTTAAAGTCATTACCCAGGGTCTGGTGAAACTTGGTCTGCTCAAAGGTCGACCGGCACAGCTGATCAAAAGCGAAGCCTACAAGGATTTTTACATGCACCGGGTTGGTCACTGGATCGGTATGGATGTACATGATGTGGGTGACTACAAGATTGATGATACCTGGCGCGAGCTAGAGCCCGGCATGGTGACCACCATCGAGCCCGGCATCTATATCGCGCCGGATAACACCAAGGTCGCGAAAAAATGGCGCGGGATTGGCGTGCGCATCGAAGACGATGTGTTGGTGACCAAGGCTGGCTACCGCATCCTCAGCAAAGGTATTCCAAAGACAGTTGAAGAAATCGAGACCTTCATGGCGGAGTCCGCAGCCTAGCCATGCACATCGAGTCACCACAGCCTCAGTATGATGTTGTTGTCGTCGGTGGCGGCATGGTGGGTGCCAGCTTCGCGCTGGATCTGGCAAGGCGCTGCGATAATGCCGATTTGAAAATCCTTATTGTGGAAGCCATTGCCAGTAGCGATCTGAACGATCAGCCGAGTTTTGATGCCCGCTCCACGGCTTTGTCTTTCGGCAGCAAAACAATTTATGAAGCCATGGGTTTATGGTCTGCGCTAGCGGAGACCGTCACGCCTATTCTGCAAATCCAGGTGAGTGATCGCGGCCGCTTTGGCTCTACTCAGCTGACTCACGCGGAGCAGGGCGTGGCTGCGCTCGGCTACGTGGTGGAAAACCGGGAACTGGGCCGCGTCTTGAACCACTCACTTGCCGCTTCTTCAGTCATTGAACAGCTGGCACCGGCAACCATCACCGGGGTAGTGCCGCGGGCGTCCGGTATGCAGCTGACTGTATTAAACGGCGATCATGAAATTGAAGTGAATGGCTCACTGGTAGTGCTCGCTGATGGCGGGCGCTCTCCTATCTGCAAAAATCTGGGGATTGGCCACAAGCAGGAAGACTATGGCCAACACGCCATTATCACTAATATCGCGTTCGAGCTTCCCCATGCAGGCACGGCTTTTGAACGCTTCACGGACTCGGGCCCGCTGGCCGTGTTGCCGCTGGCAAGTTTTGATGGTTTGAATCGCGGCGCGCTGGTGTGGACAGTGGCCGCTGAACGCAGTGCCGATCTGTTGGACTGCGATGACAAACGTTTTCTTGCAGGGCTCACCGATTACTTTGGTGGTCGCCTGGGAGAAATTAATCATGTGGGAGAACGCTATGCGTATCCTCTGGTGTTGACTCAGGCACAGGAGCAAATAAGGCCCGGCCTGGTCCTGTTAGGCAATGTTGCCCACACTTTGCACCCGGTAGCAGGACAGGGGCTTAACCTGGCGCTGCGGGATTCCGCAGCGCTGGCGCAACACCTTGAATCAGCCTGGCGGCATCAGCGTGGCCTCGGAGAGATGGCAGTGTTACAAGCTTATCTAGATGCGCAGGATGCTGATCAACAGCAATCCATCCTGTTTACGGACCAAATGGTGAAGATGTTTTCCAACAATAAGCTGATGAAGTCTTCCCTGCGCAAGCTGGGATTGGTGGGGCTGGAACTCATGCCTTCGCTGCGCAATCAGTTTGCCAGGGCGGCCATGGGGCTCAAGTCATAATGCCACCGTTCCTGGCGTGAAACGATTAGTGAACCCAGATGGCTAAAAATTGTGGATTAGTCGTTCGAGATGAGGCTGCGGATGTTCTCGATGCGGCTTCGGTTTGCGCCAAGGTCGCTATAGCCCAGACGGGAAGCCGAGCGCACATGGGTGACGCCTTCGGATGGGTCTTCCAGAAATTCCACATCGTCGACATAGCGCATGATGCGTGAAGTGAATTGGGCGTACAGGTAGCCGTCGGAGGATTCGACGATGTTGGCTTCGTCCAGGCCCACCAGCACCTGTTCCACCTGACGCAGGTTTGCTCTGATGGGCTGAATGCCATGTTCCTCATCACTCTCAAAGCTGGAGACGCAATTTGGTGTATCGGGACAGGCGGCGAGGCGCCCGTCTTGCACGCCTATATTCTGCGGTGGTTCGCCAGCGCAGGCCGTCAGGAATGGAATGAGTGTGAGTAGAGATTTTTTCATGATCTGATGGCGCCCCGGTATGCCGTAAATTTTGTGGAGAATGCGAGTCCTACGTCGATTTTTGTAGCAGCGATTACTCGACCACCGTCATGCCTAGCCACTCGGCGATGAGTGCAGGCTTGTCTTCGCCCTCGATCTCAACTGTCACGGCGTGCTTTAGCAGCCACTGATTGGGGTTCTTTTCCTCGGCGCTCATGAGCTGGAAGCGGCCGCGGACCCGGCTGTTAACCTTCACCGGATTGATAAAGCGCAGCTTGTCGAAGCCATAGTTGATACCCATGACTGCGCTCTCTAGCTTGGTGCTGCCTTCGTAGCCCATCTCCACCATCAGCGACATGGTAAGAAAGCCATGGGCGATCGTGGTACCGAAAGGCGTCTTCGCCGCTCGCTCTGGATCGACATGAATATACTGGTAGTCGCCAGTGGCTTCAGCAAACTGGTTGATACGTTCCTGGTCTACCAGCATCCATTCGGAAACGCCGACTTCTTTGCCAATGTAGTCATTGAGCTGATCTGTACGCAGAGTAAGTGCCATGATAAGTTCCCCGGAGCTCGTGTTTTGGTTCGCGCAGCAGTCTATCAGCAATCCCGGCGAAATCCCATGTTGCACGAGTTGGTCACGAGTGGACCTATGTCTGTATGCCAAGAATGCGGCCAGTACGCAGACAAACATGAAAGCCCTCGCCCGAAACCCTATAATGGCGACCATGTCTGAGACTGAAACGTTTGATGTAGTGATTGCCGGTGGCGGCATCGTAGGGACTACCCTGGCGCGCCTGCTTAGCGATCTGGACAGCAAGGGCAATCCACTGCGGGTTGCGCTGCTTGACCGGGCTGCGTTTGACAAGCAGCGTCTTCCTTTTGTCTCACAGCCCGAGTCTTTCGACCCCCGGGTTAGCGCCCTGACCCTGGCTTCCAAGGCGCTTTTTCAGCAACTCGGCGTCTGGCAACACATTGAAGCGATGCGCCAGTGTCCCTATACGGACATGGACGTGTGGGATGCCGAGGGTACTGGCTCCATCCATTTCTCAGCAGCAGAGGTTCAACAGGCGTCGCTCGGCTCCATTGTTGAGAATTCAATCGTGACGGCTGCGCTCTATGAAGACCTCGATGCAAAAGCAAACCTGCGCGCTATCACGCCTTTTAATGTCAGTGCCATCGACAGGAATGATGCGGGAGAGTATTTATTACACGCAGACGACGGCAAGGTTCTCGCAACCCGACTTTTAGTCGCAGCCGATGGTGCCAATTCGAAAATCCGCGAGCTTGCCGGGTTTCACACCAGGGAATGGGATTACGGGCATACAGCTATCGTGACCACAGTCCGCACCGAACACCCGCACCAGCATACCGCCTGGCAGCGATTTATTGACACCGGTCCGCTGGCTTTTCTGCCGCTGGATTCTGGGTCAGATCAGAATCGCTGTTCAATTGTCTGGTCTGTCGTCACTGCGCGCGCCGAGCAGTTGATGGCGCTGCCGAATGACGCGTTCATGGTGGAACTCGGCAATGCCTTCGAACACCGACTGGGCAAAATAGAGAGTATGGAGAAACGCTTTCAGGTGCCCTTGCGACAGCGTCACGCGACCGAGTATTTCCAGGATGGTATTGTGCTGGTGGGAGATGCGGCGCATACGATCCACCCTCTTGCTGGCCAGGGTGTCAATCTGGGCTTGCTTGATGCAATGGCCCTGAGCGAAGCACTACAGGCAGGTCTGAAGACCGGCAGGAAAATCAACGATAAACGCATACTGGAACGCTACCAACGCCAGCGTAAGCCTCACAATTTACATATGATGTGGGTCATGGAGGGTTTCAAGCATCTGTTTGCAGAGCAGGCGCCGCCTGCGGTGTGGATGCGAAACTTTGGGCTGAGCGCAGTGAATGATGTCGCCCCGGCGAAGAACCTGATCATACGC
>Ga0222719_10001492_pt1 | contig 22559 bp, 40 predicted proteins | sample C33_34DmetaG_FD_165039 | JGI IMG/M metagenome (GOLD analysis project Ga0222719, IMG submission 165039) | Estuarine water microbial communities from San Francisco Bay, California, United States - C33_34D | ecosystem: Environmental > Aquatic > Marine > Unclassified | place: USA: California...
CAAGATTATTACAAAGCTAAAAATGATAGCGACCAACTCAATTTCCAGAATTTTTTAAATCAAGAATAGTTTTAGCGTTTTTACTAGCCCACCGATAGCTATATGGGTAACTTTCAACGGCCTTACCCATAACATCAGCGTCGTCTCTTAGTTCATCACTAAAAAACTGAGAATATTTGCCCCAACGACTAGCAATTTCGGTACACACTGTTTTATCGTTCCAATAATCAGGATGCATGTAATCTAGAGTTTTTTTAAAACCATTTTTAATACTACTCAAAATATCTGATTTGTCAATTAATACTATTGAGCCGTCTGGTGCCATTGGATGTACCGTTCCCATGACACCATTATACTATTTTTTACTCAAAATCCCAATCAGGTTTTGTTTTCCCGTCATACGGCAATGCATGGCCGGAATTAATCATAATTTCAGATAATGAGAATCCGTCAATGTAAACATCGGCAACAATTCTAAAATACATCTCGTCACGCTTCACGTTTAATAACCGTATTCTTTCAGCGTTTTTTAAAATACCCTCAAGATATATTTGCGCTTCCCTTGCCTTTTGTTTTTCAGCGTCTGAAACCCCTCTCATTTCTGGTGTATCAAACCCAGTTGGTCTGATTCTAATATTTTTACATATCAAATACTTTATTGTTTTATTTTTGTTACCAGGGCAATGCAAGTCAACTTTAAATGTATCCCCGTCATAGACACTTATTAATTTTTCTACATTAAGGTTATTGCCAGCAAAGGCGGTTGCTGACAATATAAATAATAATAAAAGCTTTAATTTCATAAATATCCTTTTTTAGTATCTTAAATTGTTTTTAAAATGAATAAATTGGTCAATGCTGTCTAAAATCTGTTGGTACTTAGTGTCGTAATTAATTTTATCAGAATAGTCTATTTTTTCTTGAAAATACTGTTTTAGCAATTTGCAATCGTTTTTGGCAAGGCAACACAAATATGAGTTCATGTGTTTTTCCACAGCAGCCCGTGTAACGCCTTTTGTAACCATTAAGTTGTAAATAAACTTAATATCGGAATTTCTCCGAAGCATAAAATCCATTAAGTTATTATCTATTTTATCCATCAATCTATTTCCTTTAAATTATATGTATCACATAAATATTTTACAAAGTCTTTATTGTTTCCAATAATAAATTTAAAATATTCTTGATTTTTTTTTGTTATTTTTTTATCAACTTTAGCAACAAGAATATCACGATCATCAAACCCATATTTTTTTTGGATAATATCTTGTAATGGTTTGACTGGATTGTCCCAGTCAGCCAATTTACTGCTGACCCCAAACTCGAAAACGATAAAATATGGGGGTTTCGGCATCTTTTTGATCTTGGGTAATATTTGCAATAGTAATTTTTCATATTTTTTATAATCCCTTGTTTTAAATCGTTGCCCCTGCCAGCATTTGTTTACTGACAAGGGCTTTTCATTGCATTTAATAGATATCACTATTAATAATTAAGACAGTTTTCTTTCAACGGGTAGTGGTTTGTCTTTTTTAAAATCTGGAATAATAGCATTAACCAATTCAGGGTTTTCAACAAAATAGCCAATCATGCTATTGACAATATCTGATGAATATACATTTCTTGATTGAGCAATTTCATTGATAAAATTTAAATCACCTGAATAAAATCTGTGTGAACGCTTTACTGATCCACCGTCATAAGAATACTGTTTATAAGGACGTGTTCTGTAAACTGTTTTTTCTTTTATTTCAACATTTTGTTCTTGTATAGGCTTATCGCTAAACAAAAATGAAAACATTAATTTCAAAAAATAATACAACAAAACAGAAATAACGACACCACCAATAATTTCAATCATTGTTACTAAATTCATTTTATTACCTCTTTATTTTTAATTATCGATTTTAACCAATTCTGAATAATTTCATATTTGATTTTGCTACTCGCATATTCAACTGCTTCCCAACGCTGACTCAAAGCTGCCATAACCACATCATCATCATCTCTCATTGCATGACTCGCAAACTCCAAGGCATGCCCATTTCCTCTAACCGCTTCCAACACCACATTTTTATCACCTTTCAACTTAGCACTCGCCCAACGCAAAGCATACCCATCCTGCTTAACCGCTGCCATCACCACATCACGATCACCCTGCAATTCATCACTCGCATACACCAACGCATACCCATGCTGCTTCACCGCTTCCAAAACTTCTTCTTTTGTGCTATTTATATCAATCACTTTTAAACCCTGGCCCAATTTTTCGCAATATTACTAATCTTTTTGACATTGATACACCTCCAAGTGTAAATTAACAACCAAACAATAATACTGAATACGAATGTATTATATATTGTTTTTAATAGCGTGTCAACGCTTAATTATTAAATTCCCTCAGTGTATTTAACAGTCCCACGATCTGGTGACCAAAAGATTATACCGTTGTGTTGTGTATACCTAAAATCAACGTGTACCCAGTTTATATCAACTTCAATAAAACTTAGAAACGGCCATTTATCTTGGTTGTCAACAATGATTTTACGCAATTCCTGTGGGGTATACGCATTCGGAGTGTCAAAGTCAATAGCATTGCCGTTTTTGTGTTGGGACAAGTTTTTATCGCCACCCCATGACGGCAATCTATATCCACGATTATTAAATTCACCACCATACATCCAATCGTTGACACGAATTGATTTACCAATTAGTTCTCGAAACTCAAAAATAAACTGGTACACAAGTGGGTTTATTAATCCAACTGCAACAAATTCAGTTAGTTCTTGTTTTTCTACACGAGAATATAATTCTTGTGGTATAAATTCATGCAGAGAAAAATTAGGGTGTAATTTCATCGTTTATTTAAAAATGATATCATAAGTTGATTAAGTTTTTCAATTGCTTTTTCAAGCCCATTTGTGGTGGATTCAAACGAACCACGCAAGTTAGCCAGTTCTTTTGCAATTTCATCCAATCGAACACGGTTGTCTTTTTGTTTTTCGCTTTCAACTTTAAAAAGCGATGCCGGAACCATTTCATTTTTTATCCGATTTACTTCATTTTCAAGTTTATCGATCATTTCTATCTTGCTTTTATTTGTTTCAGAAGTTGTTTTTAAATTCTGAATCAATGCTGGGATATAGCTGTACCGCCATAACACTATAACCATTATTGCTACCGCCAAAAATGGGGCTAGTTCAGGGCTTGATTTTAATATATCAATTAAGTACCACAAAAACGATGTTGGTTCCATAACATTATCATATAATTTTTTGACCCCTTTTTGTGATAATATTTAAAAATAAACGTAATTAAACGAAAGGATAAAAAATTGACACCAACAACATACAATTTTCCAGAACTATATGAAGGGGATACATTTAACGGATTGTCTATCACTGCCAGGCAGTCACAAGGCGACCAGTTTAGCATTGTTTCAATTAATAGAGTAGGTAGTACAGCAACGGTTGTAACTAGCGCAGCCCACGGCCTATCAACAAGTAATCTGGTTAAGATTACTGGAGCAAACGAGACAGGTTATAACCAAGTGTTTGTTGTTACAGTTATCGATACAACTACATTTACATTTACGGTTCTAAATGAGCCAGCTACGCCAGCAACAGGAACCGTTAAAGGGCAAAAGATGATCCCGATAGATTTGACAAATGTTTCTATTAAAATGGAGATCCGTCAAAGTGAAACGGCAAAAAACTATTTAAAGCAATTTATTGTTGATTCTGGGATAACTAAAACAGACGCTGCAAATGGTGTTTTTAGCATCGATGCTTTTATTGCAGACTTGCCAGCTACAAATTATTTTTATGACCTACAATTCACTTACAACAGCGGTGTAGTGACAACGTATTTAAAAGGCAAGATAACTGTTGTTAATGAAGTAACTAGTAATGGATAGCGTTATTGATTTTTCTATTGTTGAAACAAAACAAAATATTGATCTAGCTGTTTCGCCAACTGATACATCTAATATTCAGTTTGACATTATTGAGCAATCAACAAATGTTAATTTAGATATTGCGGTTAAAGGGCAAAAAGGTGATACGGCAGTAATTGAAGTTAGTCAAGACGCTGACAACATAATTACATTTGGCACAGACGGAAAATTATATGCGCCACCGCATCAATTCGCATCAACACAATGGTAAAAGGAGTTTAAGAAATGGCAGAATTAAAAGTATTTAAAGAAACAGCGTTGCCAGGAACGCTACAAGCAAACAGTGTTTATTTGATTAACCCTGCTGGACAGTCAACTTATGTGGAAGCCTATGTAACAGGGACTTCAGCGTCAACAGTGCGCCGGATGATTAAAGAGAGTGATATCCAGGCAATGATTGACACATCTATTGCTGGGTTCGCTGCTGTTGAAGTTGTTGCGGATATTGCAGCTAGGGATGCATTGTCGTTGTCTGACAACGCTGTTGTTTTAGTTTTGGATGCAAGTGCTGACTCCACAGTTAATAGTGGGGCAGCTACTTATATTTACCGTGATGCCTCAAGTTCATTCCAAAAAATAGCTGAATACGAGAGCATGGATTTGACTATAGATTGGGCTGATATTCAAAACAAGCCAACGTCAAGCGCAGCCGATATTGATGATGCTGTGACTAAAAAACATACTCATACTAACAAAACGCAGCTTGATAAAGTAGGTGAGGACGGAAACGGGTATTTTACTTATAATAGCCAAAATTATGTGGTTGTAGGCAGTACAAGCTGGTAACACTTAAATGGCGTTAATTTCAGTATATAAAGTTGTTTCAAGCGTACCTGCAAGTTTAGATTCTAATGCATTGTATTTGGTGCGGACTGGCACGGGGTTTGACTTTTATGTGTCTGATTCAACTGGAAGTGTTGCATATCAAATTAATTCAAGCGCAGCAGGGTTGTCAAACATTGTTGAAGACACAACGCCACAACTTGGGGGCGATTTAGATTTAAACGGCAATGACATTACTGGTACTGGCAATATTAGTATTACAGGTGAGATTGAAGCGGATATTCATATTGGTTCATTAAGGGGCGAGATTCAGTTTAAGGCAAAGGCTGGTGAAGCATTAACAAAAGGTGATCCAGTTTATATTAGTAGCTATGACACTGTTGGTAATACGCCAATCGTTGCAATAGCAGATGCCAACGATTCAGCAAAGATGCCGTGTTTTGGGCTTGCGAATGAAAGCGTGTCGTTAAACGCATCAGTTAGTGTGGTTACATTTGGCACACTTTCAGGGCTTGATACAAGCGGTTTTGGCTTAGGGGAAACATTGTATATTTCAAATACTGGTACACTTACTAATTCCAAGCCAACAGGCGAATCGTCATTAATACAAAACATTGGGAAGGTTCAACGTGTTGACAACGCAGCCGGATCAATTAAAGTTGGTGGTGCTGGCCGGACAAATGATGTGCCTAATCTTAACCAAGGCAATGTTTTTATTGGCAATGCAAGCAATCAAGCTGAAACAAGGGGTCTTACCCTAGACGATATTGCAGAAACGGCAACGAATAAGCATTTTACATCTGGTGATGAATCAAAATTAAATGGTATTGAATCTGGGGCGACAGCCGATCAAACAGATGCTGAAATAAAAACAGCTTATGAATCTAATGCCGATACTAACGCATTCACGGATTCTGAAAAAACAAAACTTTCAGGCATTGCAGCAGGAGCAGAAGTTAATGTAAATGCCGACTGGAACGCTGTTAGTGGGGATGCCCAGATACTTAACAAACCAACAACAATTACAAGTGCTGAGCAAACTAAACTAGGGCATATATCAGTTACACAAGCGGTAGACTTAGACACCATGGAATCTGATATTGCAACAAATAACGCTAAAGTAAGCAATGCAACGCATACAGGGGATGTAACAGGTTCAACAGCTTTAACAATTTCAGATGAGGCGGTAACTAACCCTAAAATGGCACATGTTGCAACTGGGACTGTTAAAGGGCGAACAACGGCAGGGATAGGGGATTTAGAGGATTTGGATATTGATACAACGCTTAAATCAGCATTGAACTTAACTAGCGCAGATGTTGGGCTAGGAAATGTGCAAAATGTAGATACAACCAATGCAACTAACATATCAAGTGGTACTTTATCCGAATCAAGATTGCCCACAATCAACGCAGATAATACAACGATTAGCAATTTAGAAGTTGATAACTTAAAAACTGGTGTGTTAGATACAGATTTAACAACTGTAAGCGCAAATGATGACACCTTGGCTAGTGCTAAGGCTGTAAAAACTTATGTAGATAATAATATTGGCACAAATCCATTAAACTCATTCACTCAAAATTCAGGTCAATATATTGCAACAGAAGGGATAAGGGCTAGAGACATTGGCGGTATTGCTATGTTAAATGATGCTGGAACAGCTGGAGTTATTGTCGCTGATAATGGCGATGTAGATATTACAACCAAAATGACTACAAGTGAAATTAAGGCTAAAAATCTTAATGGATTAAAATTGCACGATGATGGGGGGAATGGGATTTTTGTTGAAGATGGCGGTAATGTTGAGATGTCTAATCGGTTAAAAGTTAATGGTAATTTGGGGTCAAGCATACCAACATCGGGGGGGTTAGAATCGGTAGGTTTTATATCCACAGGGGATTCAGGGTCTAATGTTGTTTGTGGGGTAAGTGCAAGTAATGGCGTGCCTAAAATATATGGTTACGACTGGGGGACAAGTTCAGCAAAAGATTTATTTATTCAATATCTTGGTGGGAATGTTGCAATAGGAAGTAACGCCCCCACTGAAAAATTGGATGTCAATGGGAACGCAAAAATTAGTGGGAAGCTAGGAATAGGAAAAAACCCTAGCCAATATGCAGTATTGGATATGGAAATGGCGGTTACATCAGGAGCAGGGGCAGGGATTAACTTAAAAAATACAGCAAGCGGAACTAGTTATGCTGTATTAAATTTACATGGTAATAATGGTGGGGTTACTGGACAATATTATGCGGGGGGCGGTACTGCTGTTTTAAGAACATATACGAATCACGGCTTAGTTTTGGGGACAAATGCAACGGAACGAATGCGAATAACTAATAGCGGTGACATTTGTATTGGGACAACGACTAGTAATTCAACTTTTCATCTTAAAGGAGGAACTACAACAAATGGAACTGCCTGGCTTAGCAGTAGTAAAAGTGGCTTTACAGAAAATTCCCATATTCACTACGGCGCAAATATGGATTGGTATATCCGATCAGGCTCAACTAATGGGAAAGTTATTATTCAAGACGGTGGGGGGAATTGTGGAATAGGAACTTCAAACCCATCTCAAAAATTACATGTTAATGGCAATGCTATTGTTAGTGGCTCACTGTCAAAAGGCTCAGGGTCTTTTGATATTACACACCCAGATCCGGCAAAAAAAGATACGCACAGATTACGCCATTATTTTGTGGAAACCCCAAGTGCCGGAGGAAATATCTATAAATACCAGCTTGATTGTAAGGAAGGCGAAAACTACATTGACTTGCCGGATTATTTCCAACACTTAAACACGGATAGCATTGTTTGGGCTAACCCATTTAAACATTTTGGCCGAGCATGGGGCGAGGTGGTTGAAGGGGGTAAGCGTGCAAAAATAGTGTGCGAACAGTCTGGTGTCTATAATATTTTAATTTTTGGCGATAGAAAAGACGAAATTGCTGTAAAAGAATTTGATCAATATGGTGTAGAATATAAGGTAGATAAAAATCAAAAAAATATAGGAGTTACGTTAAAAAAATGAGTTTAAAAGAATTTAAAGATAACCAGGAATTAATCAATGCATACAACAATTACATGGATATTTTAAAAGAATATCAAAATATTAAGCAAAAGCAAGCAGAGGAACTTGACCAATTAAAAGAATCTCAAAACAATGAGTTTTTAAAATTAAAAGATCAGTTAATTGAAAAAATTGGAGTTTTGACTTTAAATGAAAATTTCAATTCTGTTGCATCAGAATCTGAAAAGCAACAGATTCAAGATTTACTTACTGAATTATCTTAATCAATATCTAAATTATCGCCGTCTTTATCAATAAACCCAGCCATTAAGTTTGCAAGTTCATCCTTTCTAGCATGTGCAAACTTATTGGCTAGTGTTATTTCCTCAGATAAAGCATAAAAAAAATCACCAAAAATAAGCAATTCCTTGGACAATTCCTCACGTTTTTTATTCAAATGCATAGATACGGGCATTAAAGACAAATTGCCTTGTTCCCAATCTTCCCAATAACTTAATAATTCTCGAATAAGTTTAAAATTTACTTTGTTTTCAGCTTGGTTTATCATTTTTTATACCTTTTTTATTATTATACAATCAAACTAACAAAATTATATTGTTGTTTAAAAAATATGTCAAGGTTATATTTGTATTGATAATATGTTACTATATAATCATGCCTAAAAAACCAAAATATGATTATAATATTGATAATATTCAAAACTTACAAAACAAGGGAATGTCAATTATTCAAATAGCCAACCATTATGGATGGTGTAAAGTTAGTTGTCAGGCTTGGATTAATCGAAACTATACAAAGTCAATCGAGTATAAAAAGAAGTAGTTTTTTTGTATAGTCACCTTTGGCGATTGGGGTGCACATATTGATTTTGAGTTTATTTATTCTTGATTATATTAAGCATTTCAATAAAAAATGATAATACGATAAAGACAATAAAGTCCCAACCGCCATTGGCTAGTTTGATTGTATCTAGTATTTAATCGGGAGTATAACTACTAGACTCTATTATAATAACACGACTATTTGTTATATGTCAACACTTTATTTAGATGTTCGGAATTTCCGTATAACTTAAGTGTGTATAAACTGCACGGGGGGGGTGCAGAAATTGCACACATATATAATAGATATATAATATATATATAATACTAAGATAATATATAATACTAAGATAATAAATTTATATATATATTTAAAAGAAAAAAATATAAAAAAAAGAAAATTGGTTTCTTGATGTCAGGAAGCCAATAAAATTGGTTGTTGACAAGCTGGGCTATATGCTGCATAATCTGACTTGTTTGATTGTTGAGAAACAGGAGGTATTAGAGTGAACGTATTAAGTTTGTTTGACGGTATGAGTTGCGGCCAAATTGCGTTAAACCGATTAGGAATTAAAGTAGATAATTATTATGCAAGTGAGATTGACAAGTACGCCATTAAGGTTACGCAGAAAAACTATCCAAACACTATCCAGTTGGGCGATATTAAAAACGTAAAGGGTGAAGACCTGCCAAACATTGATTTGCTTCTGGCGGGGTCACCATGTCAAGGGTTCAGTTTTGCAGGCAAGCAATTAGCCTTTGATGACCCACGATCGGTTTTGTTTTTCGAGTTTATCAGGCTGTTAAAAGAGGTTAAACCAAAATACTTTCTGCTCGAAAATGTACGAATGAAAAAAGAATATCTTGATGTCATTACGGATTTAGTTGGGGTTGAGCCTATCTTAATTAATAGTGCGTTAGTCAGTGCTCAAAACCGACTACGGTATTACTGGACTAATATTCCTTTCTATAAAAACATAGTTGACAAAGGAATTTTTTTTAAGAATATTTTAGATGAAAAGGCCACAGTCCCATTATCAGAAACATTACAAAATCGCTTTAAATTAACCCATAAAGATAATGGAGCCAGATTAGTTATTGGGACTACAGCCCTAGATGGGAGGATAGGACAAAAGGATAGGGTTTACGGTATCAATAATAAGATGTCAACACTCACAGCAACAGATTATAAGCAGCCAAAGCAAGTTTATGTAGATGGTTTATTGAGAAGGCTGACTCCATTAGAGTGCGAACGGTTACAAAACGTGCCGGATCATCATACGGATTGCGTATCAAATACTCAAAGATATAAAATGCTGGGTAATGGCTGGACAGTAGATGTTATTTGTCACATTTTAAAAGGTTTACTGAAAAAGGAGGTTTTATGAATTACGGTTTTGATTCGGTTTCTATACCAGATTTTTTATTACAAAAGTTTGCAGGTGATTACTTAACATCTTCTGAGATGATTATAGCCGGAATTATACATGAAGCGTCACAAGACCGTGTGCATTTGTATACTGGAGGCGTTGAATACATATCTAAATGGTTCCCAGGGCTTAATGAGAGTTCAGTTAATGTCATTTTAAACGATTTGCTTTTAAAGCAGGTTATTGAGTCTGAGTTGGATAGCTTTGGGCAGTCTGGCTACAGAATATCACAGTGTCATTTAAGCCCTAAAAGCGAGGTTTTGGCATAATGGATGGCGATAACTATATCAGAATATACTCATTTATGCGAAAAATGGGATTGTCGGGCGTTAAGCGAGATGTTTATGCGTTGATATACGGATTTACTAAAAATGGCAAAAACACTTGGTTTAATGGCTCAGCTAATTATATCGTTGAATGGACAGGTAGTAGGCGGTCTGTTTTAGACGCTTTAAAAGAGTTGACTAGTGATGGGCTTTTAATTAAACAGTATTATTACAAAAATGGTTCTAAGCATTGCCGATACCGTGCAGTTGTTCCAGAAGGGATAGTGACTGGCAAATGCAAGGGGTGCGAATGCAATGCATGCGGTAAGTTTGGTGAGTCGGTGGCAAACCTAGAGGAACCAGATAAAGCCTCGAATCAAAAAGCATGGTTTAATGAATTTTGGGTGCAATACCCACGGAAAATGGGCAAGACGCTTGCTGCTAAACGGTTTAAAAGCAAAATAAAAAAAGAATCTGATTACAGATTATTGATGCAAGCTATTGATCGTTATAATCAGTATATCAATAACAAAAATATACAGAGTGAATATATCAAGCATGGGTCAACGTGGATGAATGAGTGGGAAGATTGGCTTGAGAATGATATTGGGGATGTTAAGCAATCGTCTGGGTTATCGATTGATGAGCGCATTGCAGAAATGAACGCACGTCAAAACTCAAGCATTATTAATGTCACGCCATATAATAACCAAATGGTATTAGTAGGGGGTAGTTATGATTGATAGGGCAGCTGTGCAACGAATGGTGTTTAAATGTTTTGATCGTCTGGTAAAGATCGATGAAGACCAGGAGCGCAAAATTAATTACTTAACAGATGATATTTGCAAAAGAAATATTGAATTGCGTGTTTTAGAGCGCATTTTAAACAGGCATATTGAAACATCTAAATATGCCCCTAAATTAGCTGATATTTACGCAATCCAACGGCAGTTAGTTACTGAGCATCACCATAATCGAATTATTGAATTTTTGAATCGGTTTAAATCTCAGGCAACAAACAAACGTGGTATGGATAATGATGTGTACACCATTAAGCGGTGTATTGGTGATTTAAAGGTCGAAAATGCTAGTGTTGATAAGTGGCAATGGGTAGATAATGAAGCAAGGGAGTTGTATATCGATTTTTTACAGGGGAAAATAAAATTAGAAAAATCGCCAGTTCCAGTTGGTCAGAATCTTTTAAAAGAAAGCAAAAGTGCTGATAAGGTAGATAAAGCCTATTTTGATAACTTTTTTAAAAACGCAACGTCTGTCATTTTAGGGTCAAAATCATGAGCGATACACCACAAAATCCAAGTCACTACAAACAAGGGGGCATTCAGCCGTGGGATTATATTGTGGCGAACAATATGTGCTATTTGTCGGGGAATGTAGTTAAATATGTGACCAGATACAAGTATAAAAACGGACTTGAAGACCTAAAGAAGGCTAGGGCGTATATTGATAAGATGATTGATACTTTTTATAAAAATGAATAAACAAGAGATATATTTAGATTTCGGAAAAACCCAGCCAGTGACTAATTTTGAGGTCGACGAGTACAACTATGCGGTTCTTCGTAGCGGCGAATGGTATGTTTTTGGTGAGTCTAGGGTTGTTGCGCTTGGCCATGCGGAAGTTAAGGCATACGACAAGGCGCAAATTGAGGCACGCGAACATTCATGGGTTGAGGCGTATAACAATGCACTAGTCCCTGCGTTTGACTATGCGATTGTTAGGGCGTTCGATAATGCGGAAGTTAAGGCGTACGGCCATGCAAGGGTTAGAGCATACGACCATTCGTTGCTTTCTCGGCACGATGATGCGAGCTATGTACGAATAGTAAGATTAACACGAATAGGAGCAAAACAATAATTGATACATTTAACGCTTGACAGGTTATTATTAATAGCATATAATATAATATATAGTTTGATTGTTTAATAGGAGTAAAAAAATGATAGAAGTTCCCAGTTATGATAACCATGTTACATCGGAGCCTGAAAGTTGTTGTTCAGATGTTTCTAGTATTGTTGATGATTATGAGTGTTTTATCGATGATTTGTGCCAGTTGCTTGACATTGAAAACAATGAGTTGTGCCAAACTATGATGTCGAACAAACTTAAAAATGATATTTATAAACGTGTTGAGTTGTTAAAAGTAATGGAGTCTAAATAAAATGGATAAAAATAAATCTGGTATAGCATTGGTGGATATCCAGTCAAAGCTAGAGTGTCAAAAGAGTCAGTACAATAGTTTTGGAAAATATAAATACAGGTCGTGTGAAGACATACTTGCGTCTTTAAAACCACACTTGGCTAATCATAATTGCTATATTGTTTTTGAGGATGAATGTATTTTTGAAATCGGGGGAAGAATATATTTAAAAACAACAGCTGTTTTGACCCACCCAGAAAGTGGGACAAGTGTTAAGGCTACTGCTCAAGCCCGTGAGCCACAAGATAAAAAGGGTATGTCAGATGAGCAGATTACAGGGGCAGCTAGTTCTTATGCTAGGAAATATGCGCTTAATGCATTGTTTGCAATCGATGATACCAAGGATGCTGATTTTCACAACAATACAGAGCCACAGTTAAAGGCTTATGTTCCTAAAAAACAACCAGCCACAAAACCACCAGCAAGTCAAGACAAAATTGGTGAAAAATGCAAAAAAGATGGGTGTAATGGGAATGCTGTTGGTAGTGTAATGCCAAGTGGTGCCACAAGGTATTTTTGTGATGTATGCCATGCAAGCATTTGATTAAGGTGTAAAAATGATTAAAAAATTGATGCTTGACAAGTTGTTTTTAACAATGTATAATTAAAACATAGTTTGATTGTTTGAAATAGGAGTAAGGTATGGATATAAAAGAAATTAACTCACCGTTTTCAGAAGATGATTTAGATTGGGCGTTTGAACTTGGCGGAAGTCCAGATTTAAAAAATGACCCAGATTATCAGTTTGCGTTAGAGAATCATTGTTATCAGTATTAGGAGGAAGATATGTCAACAAATGTAGTTGTTATTAGTGGTAGAGTCGCAAGAATTGATGAAATGAAAATCAATCCACAATCTGGGACTGCGTATATCCCATTTGCTGTTGCTTGCAATAGAATGTCAAAAGATAAAAAAGCTGATTTTTTTAACTGCATGGCTTTTGGAAAAACTGCTGAATTAGTGGCCGATCATTTAAGCAAGGGGGATCAGTTGACTATAAATGGTCGATTACAAATTGACGAGTGGGAAAAGAATGGTGAAAAACGAACAGCCCCTAAAATCATAGTAAATGGGTTTGACAAGATGTGGCCTCCCAAACAACAAGAGGAACAAGCCCCTGCTAACAACGGACTTCAAGAAAGCAATTTTGATTTTAACGGATAGAGCATGAAGATTGATGTAAAAATCAAAAAAATGGAAAGGGTGCCTTGGGAAAGCATCCAAGACCTTCAGCCTATGGATTTTAAGAACGATTACCATAGCGAGAAAATTAAGCAGTCTATACTAAAACATAATTATGCATCACCAATACATGTATGGGATGACAATGGCCAGTTATATGCGGTTGATGGCCACCTTAGAATGGATTTATTAAAAGAATTAAAAAGCGAAGGGGCAGATATACCAGATAAGTTGCCTGTTGTGTTTCTTGACTTGCCGGACAGAGAAACGGCTGTTAAGTATTTGTTAGAGGTGTTTAATACTAAGTCAAATCCCATTAATCAAGATTCCTTAAATCAGTGGATGGAGGAGTTGGACGTGACGCTAGAGGAATTAGATGTTTCCTTGGATGACTTGCATGTTGAAATTGAAGACAATATGGATGATTATGCAGACGATGATTTATCTAAGAATGATGAATCAGCAATGCCTAAAAAGCCTAAAATTGAAATAGAATTAGAAACCGTAAATGATTTAGACCAATTAAAAGATGAGATTGAAAAAATAGCTGCTGAAATGTATTTAGATATTAAAATTTCTGTTGATTATGAATAAAAAATAAGGGAAATTAACAAAATGACAAATATAAAATTAAATATTAATGTTGATAATGATATCGAAATTGACCATGATTTTTTTGAATGGTTAAATTGGCTTGTAGGTTGTATCGAATCAAATCTTTTGTCAATTCAAGACAAGGGGGGGGATCCCGTTAAGGGTAGTGAAACATTTACATCAGAATGGGTTCGAGCTGGATATGTTATGGCTAAAGTTGAGGTTAATTATGAAAGAATATAAAGAGCATAAAAATTACGGATCAGAAACGCATAAAATTTATGACATTAATCAAATTATAAATCGCCATCGCATTGGAGTTAAAACGCCTTCGCAAAAATTAATTATCAAGAGGCGTGACGAGGAGTCTTGTGATTCGGCTAATTTAATAGCAGAGGTAATGGGCGCAAAATGCTTTTATGGGGGAAAAAAATAAAAAGGACAAATCAGTTATGAGTAAAGAATCTAAAAAAAGCGAAGTGGAGAATGGCAATTTGAATCAAGGTAGCATACTAGATACCCCAAGCTTTGAAGAGAAAATGTTAAAAAAGGGGTTTGTAAAAAAATCTAAAAAAAATAAAAAGGACGAATCAGATTTTATTATAAACGAAGAGTCTTCATCCTGGCGTAGTACAATTACAATTGATTCTCAATTGGAATATGATTTAGCTAATTTAAAAAAGGATTTAGAAAAGCCTTTCAAGGCTATAGAAAGGGTAAAAAAAGAAATGAGTGAAAACTATCGTGACATAAAATCTGAAATTTTAAAAAATGAAGGGGTTGCGGCTCAAAAATTCAATAATTTAAATGACAATTTTTCTCGGAAACTAAACAAAGTTCAGCACGACAATGATGTTGAGCATGCAAAATTTAAAAAGCAATTTAAACGATTTAAAATATCATCTAGTTTGCTTATAGCAGCTATAATTGTAGGGTTTGCAATATTTTTGTATTTATTTTTTAGCAAGCCAGAGCGTCCGGCAACAGTAATATGGCCAGAATATGACCATACACAACCATATAATCCATTTAGTGATAAAACCCCTAATGGAAGCGTTACTGTAGGGGATCCAATGTATACTGCCCCAATAAATATAGAGAATGGTAATAAACCAACACCATTCCCAGGAATGTATGATTAAAGCAATGAGAAATCAATTAGAAACAATTAAATCAAATGACCCAAAGCGTATCGAGAAGTTAAAAAAAAAGATTGAAGACTTAGAAGATGAATACAAGTTTTTAAAACATGAAAAACAAAAAAATATGATTAAGCAGGGCGTTCTTAAATTTGATATTGATTATCAAATAAAATCGGTGGGCGATAAAATAAGAAAGGCAAAATATAGGCTTAAACGTGATGGGGACTCTTTAAATAAAGTCAAAAGACCTAAAAAGGCTGTGATTAAAGAATCGAAAAAAGAGCGTGATATTGAAAGAACTTATGAATCGCTATTTCAACACTGGCTATACGATTAAATTAGCAATATGTTTGCTATAATAATATATAATGTATAGTAGGCCGGAAATACAGCATTTAAAAGACGAAATAATAATAGATGCGCTTGTTAAGCATAAGGGGAGCCATACAAAAGCAGCTAAAGAGCTTGGTATCAACAAGATCACTTTAAAAAAGAGAATAGCAAAAAGTGAAAAGATTCAGGCTGAAAAAAGGAAGAATGAGTTAAAGGGTTATAAGCCTTATTCAGACGATTTGGATGAGCGATTGCATGACTATATGTTTCTAACTAATGGGGTGCTAGAGGAAATTGTAAAATTGTTGTTGAAAGATAATAAGAATGGGGTTGATATTAAAAACCTTTTTACAGTTAAGGCATTGCAGCATTATTTGGAGCAAAAGGACAAGACATCTTTAAAAAACGATTTGTATAATGCACGGACTAGGTTAATAAAAAATATGAGCAGGGATGACCTTGCTTTGCTTATACAAGATTGCCACGGGAACATCTCTTTAATGGCGCAAAGGTTGTTTATACCTTATACATCGATGTGGATGCGTATTGACAGAGATGAGTATTTAAAAGAACTTAAGGAAGCTGCGGAAACCAAAATGTATACCGATGCTACGCATTTTTTACATTCAAAACTCCATGACCCTAAGGTAGACGATAAAATTCGGATTGATATAGCTAAAATGATTGTCTTGAATCACCGACAGGCTAAAAAAGACGGCTGGGCAACGAGCGTTGACGTAACGTCTAACGGGAAAGATGTTAATTCATTAACAAACCTGACGGTAGAGGTGGTGACAAAAACCCCTAAAAGTGACGAGGGGATTATTGACGCAGAGATTAGCGAGCCAAAACAAATTACTGATTGACAGATTGTTAATAATAACTTATAATTAATCTATAGTTTGATTGGTTAATGGAGTAAAAAATGATTGATAAAAGTAGCACAAAAGCAGAAGTTTTGGAAGCGGTTAGGCAGTATGGGGGATGGTTGCAGTTTGCTAGTAATAAATTACGGAATGATCGTGATGTTGTGTTGACAGCGTTTAAGCAGCGTGCGTATTCGTTGCGGTATGCTGGTTCTAAATTGAAGCGTGATTGTGATTTTATGATTGAAGTGGTGAAGCAGAATGGCTTTGCGTTGTATCATGCGTCTGATGATATGAGAGGGTATAAAGAAGTGGTACTGGCAGCGGTTAAGAAGAATGGGCAATCGTTGGAGTATGCTAGTAAGGTATTGCGTAATGATCGTAATGTGGTGCTGGAAGCGGTTAAGCAGGATGGGCGTGCGTTTGAGTATGCGAGTGATGAGTTGAAAGATGATTTCCTATTTTTATTAGAAGCCTTAAAAACAAATAATCGAGTTTGGTTGTCTATTAGGGATGATGTTAGGTTTGATTCTATACAACGATTTTATCCTTTTGGTTTAGTCTGGGAAAAGGATGGTAATTTTGATAATTTATTTAAGTTTATGGCGTTTCAAGATTCGTTAAGGGGCAAAAAATGAGTAATAGTGATTTTTTAGCAATATACGCTAACATTGGAATGAATGAAAATTTATTAACAGATGATATGCCGGCATCTCTTTGTATTATGCAAAGCAAAATTGCCAAGCTAATGGTAATTTGTCAAGGTATTTTTTATGCAAAACATGGGAAGAAGCTATTTGATGATAAGTTTTTAATTGATAATAAAAATAAAAAAGAAATTGACAGGCTCTATTTTGAATTTATTAAAAACCATAAGGGTGAGATTAAAGAGCGTTCATTTGACCATTTTGATTGTGATGTTGATGCGTTTTTATCTAGGTTGGTTAAAAACTACCAAGATGTTCCAATTAATGATTTGGATATTGAATTGCGTAGGGTTTACGATTTTGAGTATTTAAACAAAAAAGAAAAGCAGGCATTGCAATTTGAAATTGATAATAATATATTTACATACATTGATATTATCCCCGTTGTTTTCCAGCTGAGGTATAAACGTATTGAATACCGAACGGCTGTTAATAATATATTTTGGAGTTAAAAAAAATGAATCAGGATAGATTAATAAAAACGATTGATACAAGCAAAGCCCCATGGTGCCGAAAAACAAAGGCAGAAATGTTGGCAGAGGTTAGGGAGTATGGGCATCAGTTGCAGTTTGCTAGTGATGAGTTTCGTGGCGATCGTGATGTAGTGCTGGCAGCGGTGAGGCAGTCTGGGTGGGCGTTGAAGTATGCTAGTGAGGAATTACGCAATGACAAAGAAGTTGTGCTGGAAGCGATGAAACAAAATTACCATGCTTTTGAACATGCTAGTGAGGAATTACGCAATGACAAGGAAGTTGTAATGGAAGCGGTGATGCAGGAGGGGAATATGTTGAAGTATGCGAGTGATGAGTTACGTAATGACCTTGAGGTGGTGAGGGAAGCGGTAAAGCGTAGGCGGTCTTCGTTGTATTATGCGAGTGATGACATAATTAATTCGGTATTAGATTTTTAGGAGACAAAAAATGATTGATGAAAATAGTACAAAGGCAGAAGTTTTAGAAGCGGTACAGCAAGATGGGGATGCGTTGGCGTATGCGAGTGCGAAATTGAAGAATGATCGTGAAGTGGTGCTGGCAGCGGTGAGGCAGAGTAAGTATGCGTTGTATTATGCGAGTGAGGACTTGAAGAATGATCGTGAGGTGGTTCTGGAAGCGGTGAAGCAGCATGGGTATGCGTTGGTGTATGCGAGTGATGAATTGAAGGGTGATCGTGAATTTATGCTGGAAGCGGTGACGGAGAATTGGCTGGCGTTGGAGTATGTTGGTACTGAATTTAAAGATTATAAAGAAGTTGTGCTGGCAGTGGTGAAGCAGGATGGCTGGGAGTTGCGGTTTGCTAGTTTGGCGTTGAAGGGTAATAAAGAAGTTGTGCTAGCAGCGGTGAGGCAGGATGTGCTTGCGTTGCGGTATGCGAGTGAGGCATTGCGCAATGATCGTGAGGTGGTGCTAGAGGCAGTCAAGCAGAATGGGCGTGCGTTGGAGTATGCGAGTGAGTACTTGCGTGATGATAAAGACGTGGTGCTGGCAGCGGTGAGACAAGATGGGTGGGCGTTCCGGTATGCGAGTAAGAGATTGCGTGGTGATCGTGAAGTGGCACTGGCCGCGGTGAGGCAGGAGGGCGCTGTGTTGTATTATGCTAGTTATGCTAGTGTGGAATTGCAGAGCGAAATAGTGCAATGTTGGGCAAATGCGATTGAAAAGGAGGTAAAAAATGATTGATAAAAATAGTACAAAAGAGGAAGTGTTGGAAGCGGTAAAGCAAGACGAGCGTGCGTTGCAGGATGCGAGTGAGGAATTGAGGAATGATCGTGAGTTTATGATGAAAGTGGTGATGGAGAATGGGTATTCGTTGAAGTATGCGAGTAAGGAATTGAAGGGTGATGATGAGGTGGTGATGGAAGCGGTAAAGCAGAATGGGTTTGCGTTGCGTTGGGCGAGTGAGGAATTGAAAAATGACCGTGAAGTTGTTTTAGAGGCTGTTAATGGGGATGGATGGGCGTTGCAATATACTAGTGAAGAATTGCTTGGTGATAAAGAAGTTGTGATGGCAGCGGTTAAGCAGAATGGGAATGCGTTGGATTATGCAAGTGATGAATTAAAAGGTGATCGTGATGTAGTGCTGACAGCGGTGGAGGACGATTGGGAAGCGTTGCAATATGCAAGTATTGATATGCGTAATGATCGGGAAGTAGTGTTGGCAGCGGTTCGAGACCATTGGGAAGCGTTGCGATATGCTGGCGATGATTTATTATATGAGGTTGCAGAGTGTTGGGAAAATGCGATTGAACAAGGCTTAGTTAATTAAATGGCTAAGATTCAGGCTTGCAAACAATATGAAGAAATAGGGGCGAACTACAAAAACTATAGGACGTTGTTGTTTCAGGGTGGTACACGTTCTGGCAAAACCTATTCAATCATGATGTGGTTGATTGTGTATGCATTGCAAAATGAAAATGTTATTGTCAACGTCTTTAGGAAAACACGGTCATCCATAGATTCTAGTATCCTAAAAGATTTTAAAAGCATTATGAATGACTTAAATATATATGATCCGGCATTTTACAATAAGGCCACAATGAAGTATACGTTTCATAATAATTCATCAATTACATTTATGGGGTGTGATGACCCAGAAAAGATCAAGGGTGTAAAGTCAGATATAGCCTATTTAAACGAGGTTTCATCGTTTCATAGAGAGGACTACCGCCAAATATCCCTACGGGTAACTGTCTGTACAATTATGGACTATAACCCAAATATGCCAACGTATCATTTTGTTTTTAAAGAGGTTATACCACAGGTAGACTCTATGCTATTTAAGTCAACGTATAAAGACAACCCTTTTTTAAATGAAAGGCAGATTAAAGAGATCGAGCGATATAAATACACAGATGAAAACTATTGGCGTATTTATGGGCTAGGTGAACAGGGTTTATCAGAAGAGACAATATTCCCGAATTTTGAACTTACCAGCGATTATGACAAGATTACATCAACTGAGTATTTTGGTATGGACTTTGGGTATAACCACCCTACCACCCTTGCTGGTGTAAAGGTAGTTGATAAAGAGCATAAGGAGTTGTATATTAAACAGTATTTGTACAAAACAGGCTTAACAGTCACTGATATGCACCATGAATTATTAGAATTAAATAAACTACCTGATGGCGTAATGGTAGACGGGTCAGCACGAGTTGATATGAGTTTTAATAACTTAATTACAGCAGACTCAGAAAGCCCAGAGAACATTGAGGAGTTAGTACGGCACGGGTGGAATATGGAAGGGGCTAAAAAGGGGGCAGGGTCTAGACGTGCAGGCATATTAAAAATAAAGGAGCATAGAATTTTCTTAGATAAACAATCAGCAGACTTAATCGAGGAATTTTCAATGTATAAATGGCAGAAACATCGCAATGGTGTTGACATCCTAGAGAAGCCAGAAGACGGCAAAGACCACCTTATTGACGCTGTAAGATACGCTTAGAAAATATTGGTAATGAAGTCCCATATTATTTTGGAATAGTTTAACTATTTTAAAAAATCACCTTAGAAAAAAGTTGCCTTAGAAAAAAATCACCTTAGAAAAAAATCACCTTAGAAAAAAAATGCCATAAGGGGGGAAAGGTCAATTTTTGAAAAAATCGAAAAAAATCGAAAAAATCGAAAAAACAAAAATTTTTCGTAAAGAAAAAACCTTACGTAACAAAAACCTTACGTCAGAAAGGGGGGTGTTTTCTTGTCAAGGGTAAAAAAACAGCGTAAACACAACAAAAAATCCAAGTTTTGTAAATATCGAAAAAGTTGGGTGTATTGGTTGTTGACAGCGTCAAGGTTGTGGTTTATTATGGCTTCAGTTTGGTTGTATTGTTAATTAAATGGAGTATAAAAAAATGACTAAAACTGAATATAGATATTTTATTAAAAAGCATGAAAGCGGACACGGTTTAATAGTTGATATTGAAAGCCGAGAGTTAGAGAACGGTGGTGAATGGTTGGTTGTGAATAGCCTACACACTATGGCCAAAATGGCCAGTGCTGTAAAATCCGCAGTGCATACTATATACGGGATCCATTATAAAAATGCCCGCGAATTGTACAATTTTGAAAATACCGAAAAAGTTGGGTATGTTGTTTGTTGACAACGCTAAAGTTGTGGTTTATTATGGTCTCAGTTTGGTTGTATTGTTAATTAAATAGGAGTATAAAATGGCTACACAAACAACAAGCGCAGTTGAATATAGATACCGTATTGAGGTTGACGACTGTTTAGAGAGTCCAAGGGATTGGGAAAACCTATCTGTTTTTTATTGTTTCCACAATAATTACATTTTAGGCGATAAACATTCGATTGATCATAATAATTATGATTCATGGCATGAACTTGCCGAGAGCGAGTTTGGTAGTGATGATGTTGTTGTCCCCTTGTATATATATGATCATTCTGGCCTTACATTATCAACTGCCCCCTTTAGTTGCCCATTTGACAGTGGCCGAGTTGGATTTGCTGTTGTTTCAAAAGAGCGTATTATAAGTGAGTATGGAGTCTATAATGATGAGTCCAAAGAAAAAGCATTGGCTAGAATTGATGCTGAAGTTAAGACTTATAATCAGTATTTGTCCGGCGATGTTTATTGCATTTTTATTGATGAAAGGTTCGAGTGTTGTGACAGATGGGATATTGTCGACAGCTTCGGTGGTTTTTATGGGCACGAATACGCCGAAAGCGAAGCGATTTCGCTACTTGCTGAGTATAACAAGTAGGAAGGTTGAGAAAATGACTAAACAAACAAAAAGCAACTTGTCTGAATTTGATATTCAAGCAATGAATTTTTTAGCAGTAACGGGAACCATAATAGAGATTAAGTATTTTGATTATAACTATCATTTTGAAGGTGACAAAGACAAGCGAGATATTTACAACGTGGCTTTAAAACGTGGTAATCGTGAATATGCGTTCAAGTTTGGGCAATCATTGGCCAATACCCACAAAAAGGAACCAAGCGATTACGATATATTAACATGCCTAACAACGTATGATCCCGGCACGTTTGATGAGTTCTGCTGGAATTATGGGTACAATGACGATTCTATTAAAGCTTTAAAAGTGTATAACAATGTGGCCGACGAGTTTAAAAGCTTGTGTACTTTATATACCGACGCTGAGTTGTCCATGCTTGGTGAGATTTTGTAAATAATAGGAGAAAAAAATGATAAAAGAAAAATCAAAACAGTATCGTGCAATAAAAGTTAAATACTTGGGGCCCACCAACA
>Ga0222719_10001494_pt1 | contig 22548 bp, 17 predicted proteins | sample C33_34DmetaG_FD_165039 | JGI IMG/M metagenome (GOLD analysis project Ga0222719, IMG submission 165039) | Estuarine water microbial communities from San Francisco Bay, California, United States - C33_34D | ecosystem: Environmental > Aquatic > Marine > Unclassified | place: USA: California...
AGATTATATGATGCTGATAATTTAGACCAGTTATACCCATTAAAATTAAAAGCTAAAAACTTTGACTGGCAAGTTGAAAATCCAAATTCACTACCAGGATTAAATAAATAGAATTATGAAAAAATTTTTACTACTTAACCTTATATTCTTAGGTTCGCTTTATTCACAAGATTATTTTTTTGAAAAATACGCTCCTTTTGATGAAGATATAATGTCTCCTGAGGAGTTTCTAGGCTATCCTATAGGTGAAATGCATACAAGACATGATCTAATTGTTTCTTATATGACATACCTGTCTAATGCCTCAGATAAAGCAGATATGTTTAGTTATGCAACATCATATGAAGGCAGAAAATTGATCTATTTGATAGTAAGTTCTCCTGAAAAAATTAATAATATTGAAAAAATTAGAAAATCTCATCTTTCGTATATTAAACCAGATGATGAAAATTATATTCAATCAAATAAACCAACTGATTTTCCAGTAATTGTAAATCTAGGATATAATGTTCATGGAAATGAACCTTCTTCTTCAGAGGCGGCAATGCTTACTGCATATACATTAATCAGCTCTCAGTCTAAGGAAGTTGAAGATTATTTAGAAAATTCAATAGTATTAATTGATCCTACAATAAATCCAGATGGAAGAGATAGACATACTCAATGGGTAAATAGCTATAAAGGTTCACCACTCGTTGATGATCCTCAGGATGCTGAACATAATGAATATTGGCCTGGTGGAAGAACAAACCATTATTGGTTTGATCTAAATAGAGATGTACTGCTTGGAATTCACCCAGAAACTAGAGGGAAAATTGAATTTCATCATAATTGGTATCCAAATGTAACTATGGATTTTCATGAAATGGGTACTAACAGTACATATTTTTTTGTTCCTTGGAAAACTCATGCTGCAAAAGATCCTGTAATACCACAAGAGAACTATGAATATTTTGAAAGATTATTTGGAGAATTCTTTGCAAAAGGTCTAGACGAAATTGGATCAATGTATTTTTCAAAAGAAGCTTTTGATAAGACTTATCCTGGATATCATTCTTCATATGGTGATCTAATGGGAGGAATAGGGATGTTATTCGAACAGGCAAGTTCTAGAGGACATAAACAGGTAACTCAGTTTGGAGAAATTACATTTCCTTTTACAATAAGAAACCAATATGTGTCTGGAATGAATACTGTAAAAGCATCAGTTGAAATGAAAGATGAATTAAAGGAATATCAGCAAAGATTTTTTGCCTCAGCATTAACAGATGCAGATAAAAAAAGAATAAAGGGGTATTCTTTCAAAATGGGAAAAGATAGAAATAAAACTAAAGCATTTATTGATAAATTAATGATTCATGAAATAAGTGTCTTAAAAGACAATAATAATTTCTTTGTTCCTACAAAACAAAGGAATTATAGAACAGTAAGATCTATCTTTGAGACTAATACTGAATTTAGAGATAGTGTTTTTTATGATGCTTCAGCCTGGTCAATTGCTAACTTTTACGATATTGATTATAATTCTTCGTCAAAAGATTTTCGAGGAGTTGAACTTGATAATATAGATAATTTATTTACTGTAAATGAAATAGACCAATCGGAATATGCTTATATAATTAATTCTGTTGATTATAATATTCCAGCAGTAATTAACAGTTTAGTTAATAATGACATTCTAGTATCAACTGCTTTTAAGCCTTTTACTATTAATACTTCTAGCGGACTTGTTCCATTTGATTATGGATCTTTAGTAATTCCTGTAAGTCTTCAAAAGATAAGCCCAAAAGAACTATTTAATAAACTCAAAAATATTCAAAATAAATTTCAAGTAAATATTTATTCTGCTCCATCTGGTTTAAGTTCTGGTGGAATTGACCTTGGAAGTAGATACGTCTCGCCTGTGAAAAAACAAAAAGCAATGATGCTAGTTGGAACTGGAGTAAGATCTTATGAAGCTGGAGAAGTATGGCATCTTCTAGATCAAAGAGTTGGAATGCCAATTTCAAAAATACCTATTAGAAATTTTGATAGAGTTTCTTTAGATACATATACAACAATGGTAATAGTATCTGGTAGTTATGATTTTAATGAAGGTCAGATAAAGAAAATAAAAGATTGGGCAAGTAATGGTAATACAATTATTTCAATAGGCTCTGGTTCAAAATTTCTTATTGATAACAAAATTGTAAATGAAAAATTACTAAAATCTGAAAAAAATGAGGATAAAAAAGATTTTCAACCATATATTGATGCACAAGATAATAGAGGAAAAGAAAGAATAGGTGGTATAATTTTAAATGCTGAAGTTGATTTGACACATCCTATTGGTTTTGGATATGAGGATTCTAACATTCCAGTTTATAGAAATAACACAGTATGGATTCAACCATCAGATAACGAATATTCGTCTGTCGTAAGGTATACTAGCGATCCACTGATAGATGGATTTATAACAGATAAAAATTCAGAAAAACTCGATTCTACAGTTTCTCTATTAGTTTCTAAAATTGGAAGAGGTAGAGCAGTTATGTTTTCTGATAACCCTAATTTTAGAGGCTCATGGTATGGAACAAATAGACTATTTTTAAATGCAATATTGCTAGGAGATAAGATTCAAGTTCCATAATGAAATGGTTTAGAGAAATAGGACCAGGTGTATTAATTGCTGCTGCATTTATAGGACCTGGAACTGTCACTCTATGCACAATTGCTGGTGCTTCTTTTGGATACTCATTAATCTGGGCTATTATTTTATCTACATTTTTTACAATTGTACTTCAGGAAATGTCATTAAGAATAGGCTTAGTTACAAGAATGAACTTAGCTAGGGTTATAAGAACTTCAATAAAATCAGTTTTACTAAATAGGCTGTTAATATTACTTATAATTTCTTCTATTTTAATTGGAAATGCAGCTTACGAAGCTGGAAATATTACTGGAGCATCGCTTGGACTTTCAGCCATTATTAATAATCTATCATTTAATTATTTTCCAGTTTTAATTGGAATCATTGCATTTATAATACTTTATCAAGGAGATTATAAAATTATTGAAAGATCTCTTATATCACTTGTAATAGTTATGAGCATATCATTTTTTATAACAGCTATTATGACTAAGCCTGATATCATTAATCTTCTAAATGGTATGTTTAAGCCTAAAATTAATTCAGATAACCTGATTATCATTTTAGGCCTTATAGGCACAACAGTAGTACCATATAATATCTTTCTTCATTCATCACTAGTTTCTGAAAAATGGAATTCTATTAATAAACTTAAAGTTGCTAGATTAGAAAGTTTTATTTCAATCCTTCTTGGTGGTTTAGTTTCGTTATCAATAATAATAACAGCTGCTTCTGTAACAAACCAAAATGTAACAGGTGTAATAGATTTAGCAAAAGGATTAGAACCTCTTTATGGAAAATTTGCAATTTATTTCTTAGGAATAGGCTTATTTGCCTCTGGAATTACTTCTTCTATTACTGCTCCGCTAGCAGCTGCATACGTTGCTAAAAGTTGCTTTGGCTGGAATGGCTCACTTAAGAGTAAAAGATTTAGGCTGATTTGGTTTTCTATTCTATTTATAGGTGTATTAATATCAATGATTAATATTAATCCTATTGAAATAATAAAGTTTGCACAGTTTTCAAATAGTCTTTTACTTCCAATAATCGCTATAATTCTTTTATGGTTAATAAATAACAAGAAAATAATTAGTGATAAATACAATTACAGATATCAAAATATCCTAGGTGTTTTTATAGTGATTATATCACTTTTACTTGGGGTTAAAGGTTTAATTTCTCTCTTTTAATGTTGAATATTAATTGTGATTTAGGAGAAGGTTTAAATAATGAATATTTAATTATGCCATTAATTAATTCATGTAATATTGCTTCAGGTGGTCATGCTGGAAATACTAAAAGTATGATAGAATGTATTGAAATATCAATTAGATGTAATGTTGAAATTGGAGCTCATCCATCATATCCTGATAAGTTAAATTTTGGTAGAAAAAAAATAAACATTTCTAAATCTGATTTGTCACAAAGTATAAAAAATCAAATACAATCATTAGAGAATATAGCTAGTTCATATGGAAAAAAATTGAATCATATTAAAGCACATGGCGCATTATATAACGAAATGATAAGTGATCAAGATCTTGCAGGTTTGTATCTTGATACATTAAAAGATTTTAAATCAAAATATTTATTATATGTTCCATATAAATCAAAGATTGAAAAGTTAGCTTTAAAAAGAGGATTTCATATAGTCTATGAAGTATTTGGTGATAGAAATTATAATGATGATTTAAGTTTAGTCTCAAGACAAAAAGAGAATGCACTTATTAATGATCCTAAAGAAGTTATTAATCATTTAACACAAATTATAAATACAAATACAGTTAAAACAATTTCAGGAGATTCTCGTGAAATAATATTTGATACTATTTGTATTCATTCGGACACAAATAACTCAATAGAAATCCTGAAAGAGATTAATAGAGTTTTTAAGAATAAATAATGTTATGAAATATTTTATTTACAATGAAAATTCCATCTTAATCACCTTCGATTCCAATATAAACTCTGAATTAGTTTATAAAATTTCTTCTCTAAGAATTAAAATTGAACATGATTTTAATGAATATCTAATTGATGCTGTACAGTCTATAAACTCATTGCTTATTATTTTTAAAAAAAATAAAATTTCAGCAAATGATTTATTAAATAAAATAAAGAATGTAAATCCTGAAAACACTGCTCAAAAAGTGAAAAGTAAAATATGGGAAATACCTGTGTGTTATGATCTCAATTACGCTACTGACCTTGAGGAATTTTCAAAATCAAAAAAAATATCTAAGAATGAGGTTATTCAATTGCATAAATCTAAAATATATAATGTTATTTCTATGGGTTTTTTACCTGGTTTTATGTATTTAGGAACTACTGATTATAGACTCCATTGTGAAAGAAAACTTAAACCTTCTCTTGAAGTAAAAAGTGGATCAATAGGTATTGCTTTGAATCAAACATGTATTTACCCCCAAGATAGTCCCGGAGGATGGCATATTATAGGGGTCTCTCCTTTAGAGTTTTTTAATTTAAAATCAAAATCTCCATGTTTTGTAAATCCAGGTGACAAAATTAAATTTTTAGAGATATCAAAATCTAAGTTTGAAACTTTGAAGAAAAATAAATCTTTAAAACCTAATTTTAGCTAAATGATAAAAGTGCTTGACCCTGGGCTATATTCAACCATTCAGGATAATGGTAGATATGGGTATAGAAATATTGGTGTTCCGTATTCAGGATTCATGGATAAAGAAAGTGCTACAATTGCCAATAAAATAGTTGGAAATGAATTAAATGAGTGTCTTTTGGAAATTACTTTAATGGGACCTACTTTACTTTTTAACAACAACTATACTTTATCTATAACAGGTGGAGATTTTAATCCGACAATTAATGATAAAAAAATAGAATTGTATAAACCTATAGATGTTAAGTTAGGAGATATTCTAAAAATTAATCAAACATTAAATGGTGCAAGATGTTATTTAGCTTTTTCAGGAGGTATAGCTAGTGAAAAATATCTAGGAAGTAAATCTTCTTTAAAGAATATAACTCCATCTTTTTTTTTACAAAAGGGAGATGAAATTAAAGTGTTAAAAAATAATAAATTAAATTTTGTTGTTGATCATAAACTAAAATTAACAATAAGTAGTTTTTTGAATGTTTTTAGTGGACCTGAATTTAGTATTCTTGATAAAGATTCTTTACATAATTTATTTAATAAAGAATTTACAATAGGTATTAACAACAGAATGGCTTATAATTTAAAAGAACAAATTCAAACCAAAACCAAATCAATCATTTCATCTCCAGTATTACCGGGAACTGTTCAAATGACCCCTTCAGGAAATATTATAATTCTTCATAGAGATTGTCAAACAACAGGAGGATACTCTAGAATACTTCAATTAAATGAGAAATCTATGGATAATTTGTCTCAATTAAAAAATGGGGATAGAATAAAATTTAAATTAATTAATTAGTAGAGATTTTTATTTCAACAAGTTGGGTCTCTGAAAACTCTTTATCGAGTCTTTTCTTTATTCTAAAAAGCTTATTTAATTCTCTTTCTTTATTTTTATTTGCTTTATCAATTTCAGGAAGAACTATTGTATCTCCTTTAACTTCTAATTTCATCTCCTTTATAAGTTTATCAATGCTTTCCTCAGTTAATTTAATTTGCCTTCCAATTGCTTTTCTTTTTATAATTCCTGTTAGGCTACTATCAATTCTTACATTTTTTACTCTGAGCAGTAATCTTTCTAATTTACTATCATCTTTAGGTTGATATACTTGTAAATTATTAGTATAAGAATTATAGGAATTTTGATTTTTTAATTTTCTTCCATCTAAACTAATCTCTACAGGTCCATTATGCCTGTAGCTAAATTCTCTTTTAGAAGTAAATTCTTCTAGATTTATAACAATTTTTAAGCTTTCTCTATAGAATTGTGATCTTAGTAATCCTCTAATTAATTTATTTCTATCTCTAGATGTGTATTCTTCACCAAATAAAAAAATTGTAGGGAGTCTTTTAGTTCCAACATTAACATTACTAAGATCAATCTTTGATCCTTCCTGGCCTATTAAATTAAAAGATGAAATTAATAAGAATAAAAGTGTTGATAATAAATATTTCACATTTAAAACTAAAAAAAATATAATTATTATTCGGGTATTATAAATACTAATGGGTCAAAATTCCATAAAATTGGAAGTACAAAAAAGACAAAAAGAGTTAATAATATTATTGAAAGCAAGTTCATCCATATACCAACACGAACCATATCAGGTATACGTAAATATCCCGATCCAAAAACTACAGCGTTAGGTGGTGTTGCAACTGGTAACATAAATGCACAAGTCGCTGCAACAGTTGCTGAAACCATTAAAATGAATGGGTGAACATCTATTGTTATTGCCATTGGATATAAAATGGGTAATAGCATTGCTGTAGTTGCTAGATTAGATGTGATTTCTGTAAGAAAATTAACTGCAGTAATTAAAATGAAAACTAATAAAAATAGTGAGACACCATTCAATAAGGTCATTTGAGAACCTATCCATAAAGCTAAGCCACTATCTTTAAATCCTGCAGCTAAAGCCATTCCCCCTCCAAATAATAATAAAATTCCCCATGGTAATTTTACAGCTTCTTCCCAATTTATAAGTCGTCTTTCTTTGTTTTTAGTAGGTATTAAGAAAATGATAATTGCTCCTATCATTGCAATAATAGTATCATCAATGGATGGAATAATTAATTTTAATAAAAAAGATCGACTAACCCATGCAAATGCAGTTAATCCAAATACTAGCGCTACTATTTTTTCTTCATAGCTAATTTTACCTAATGCTTTTAGTTGTTTGCTAATCTCTTCTCTTCCACCAGGAAAAGTTTTTTGTTTAAACTGGAAAGCAAAACTGGTTAGATATTTCCAACATAGAAATAATAACACAATAGAAATAGGAAAACCAAATTTAAACCATTGTGCGAATGTGATTTCATATCCAAAAGTTTCCTCTACTACACCTGCTAGGACTAAATTAGGGGGTGTTCCTATCAGAGTACTTAACCCTCCAATAGAAGCACTATAAGCGATACCTAGCATCAAAGCCTTTCCAAAAATTAAATTTTCCTTCTCAATTGTATTAGGATCATCTTTTAATTGAGTAACTATTGCAATTGCTATAGGTAACATCATAACAGCAGTTGCAGTATTTGATATCCACATTGACATAAATGCAGTAGCCACCATAAAACCAAGAATAATATTTACCACGTTAGTTCCAATTAAATTGATAATATTTAATGCTATACGTTTATGAAGATTCCATTTTTGGATAGCTATAGCAATAATGAAACCACCTATATATAAAAAAACATACTTATGTCCAAAAGAAGCAGTTGTTTCGGAAAGTCCTAATCCGCCAGTTAAGGGGAATAAAATAATAGGTAATAAAGCTGTTACAGCTATTGGGATTGCTTCTGTAATCCACCATATTGCAATCCAAACAGTTGACGCAAGAATAGCATTAGCTCTTGGGTTTAGACCTTCAGGATTAAAGAAAAATAAAATTAAAATGAATGCTAATGGCCCTGAAATTAAGCCAATTTTTTTATAATTAGTATACATATTGGATTTATAAATTTAGAATTTTAAAACGATTAAAAAAAAATTAAATAATTTAGAACGTGGAAATAAAAAAGGTTGCTGTAATTGGAGGAGGAGCAGCTGGGTTTTTTGCAGCAATATCAGTAAAAGAAAATCATCCTACCCATCAAGTAATCCTTTTTGAAAAAACATCTAAAGTTCTATCTAAGGTTAAAGTTTCTGGTGGAGGTCGTTGTAATCTTACTCATAACTGTAGAGATATATCAGATCTTTGTAATGCATACCCCCGAGGTGGCAAGAAATTAAAATCACTTTTTTATCAATTTAGTACAAATGATACAATTGATTGGTTTGAAAGTAGGGGAGTTCCATTAAAAACAGAAAAAGATGGTAGGGTATTTCCAGTATCTAATAACTCACAAAGCATAATAGACTGTTTGATAAATGAAATTAATCGTTTAAATGTTATGCTAGAATTAGGTCAGACCATTGAAAACATAGAACAAGAAAAAATAAGATGGAAGCTTAAATTTAAAGACCAACCCAATCAAAAGTTTGATGCAGTTATTATTGCAACAGGAGGAAGCCCTAAACTTAAAGGGTTTGAATGGTTACATAACTTAGGGCACAATATTATTCATCCCATCCCCTCATTATTTACTTTTAATATGCCAAATGAATCTATTATAGAACTTATGGGATTGGTTGTTGAAAAGGCGCGTGTAAAGATTAAAAACAGCAAAATTCAAACCCAAGGGCCTTTGTTGGTAACTCACTGGGGTATGAGTGGACCTGCAATTTTAAAAGCATCTGCATTTGGGGCAAGATTTTTAAGTGAACATGAATATCAATTTGAAATTGAAGTTAACTGGATTAACGAAACAAATACGGATTTATTATTTGACCAACTCCAACAATTTAGTCAATTGAATCCTCATAAGAGAATAGGTAATCACAAAGTATTTTTGATTCCTAACCGTCTTTGGATTTTTTTATTATCAAAAGTAGAGATACCGGTTGAAAAGAAGTGGAATGAGATTGGAAAAAAGAAATTTAGACAATTAATCACCATATTAACCCAAGACAATTACAAAGTTTCCGGTAAGACAACCTTTAAAGAAGAGTTTGTAACCTGTGGAGGAATTGATTTGAATGAGATTAACCTAAATACCATGGAGAGTAAAAAAGTAAATAATTTATATTTTGCTGGAGAGGTAATTGATGTTGATGCCATTACTGGAGGTTATAATTTTCAGGCTGCATGGAGCGGAGGTTATGTAGCTGGAAAATTAGGAGGGTAGGTAATATTTTATATCAAATTCATAAAAAACCCCTGTAAATCTTTAACTTACAAGGGTTTTTGCGGAGAAAGAGGGATTCGAACCCCCGGAGGTATGACCCTCAACAGTTTTCAAGACTGCCGCATTCGACCACTCTGCCATTTCTCCAAATGCAGATGCAAATATAAACGATTTTAGGTATAAAAAAATATTTTAATCTAAGGAGGAATCAAAAAATAATTGTCTTACTTTTAATATTGTGCTGTTAGACATAAACACAATCTTATTACTTGTTGGAATTGGACTATTTGCAGGTGTTGTAAATACTTTAGCAGGTGGAGGTTCATTAGTAACTTTACCTGTACTAATTCTTTTTATGGGACTAGACGAAGCCACTGCAAATGGTACAAATAGACTTATGGTTATTTCTGCTGCTCTAGTTGCAAGTTATGGTTACAGAAGTAAAAAAATTGTAACTCATCCCTATGGACTATATTTTGGAATAGTAGCTACATTTGGAGCAATAATTGGAGCTAAAATTGCTATTGATATTGATGGTGACACCTTTAAGAGATTTCTAGCTATTATAATGATTACCGTAGGTATTATAATTGTATTTAGATCCAAGTCAATTGCGTCTTTAGATCTTCCTGAAAGACTTTCAGGTAAATATTTAATAGGAGGTTTAGTAGGTTTCTTTTTTATTGGCATATATGGAGGGTTTCTTCAGGCCGGAGTAGGTATTGTTATAATGCTTCTCCTTACTCAATTAAATAGAATTAATCTTTTAAGAACTAATTCAATTAAAGCTTTCTCTGTATTTGTTTATTCTATTGCTGCTGTGGCAATTTTTGCTTTAGATGGTAAAATATTGTGGATGGTAGGTCTTTGGATGGTTCTTGGTTCTGTAATAGGAGCATGGCTATCTAGCAGGTGGTCAGTCAAAAAAGGTGATAAAGTAATAAGAGTTACACTTCTAATAATGGTTTCTTATATGGCTGTAAAACTCTGGTTAGATACATTTAATAACTAGTATAATCTACTATGCTTAATCCATAACCTGAAAGTCCTACACGATGTTTTTGTTGCGAATTACTCAGTAGATTAACTTTAGAAATATCCAAATCGTGTAAAATTTGAGCACCAATTCCAAAATCTCTAAAATCAATTTTAGGTTTTTCAGAATCTTCAATCATAGAGTTAATTTTTTTTAAAATATTTTCAGATGATTGATTTTGATTAATAAATATTACAGCACCTTTCCCTTCTTTATTAATCTGATCAAAAATTTTATCATATTTTTTTTCATTAGTCCCTGACAATATCTTAGTAACATCATTGTCAGCAACTGATGAATTAATTCTTGTTAAAATAATATCATCTTTATTCCATTTGCCAAGAGTTAATGCTATATGAACTTGATCATTATTAGTTTGTTTATAGGCTCTTAACCTGTAAGTTCCAAAGTTAGTCTCTACATCTTTGTCAAAGCTTTTGCTAATTAAGCTATCGTTTTTCATTCTATATGCAACAAGATCTTCTATTGAGACTAATCTTAAATTAAATTTTTTAGCAACCTCTGCCAACTCAGGCAATCTAGACATAGATCCATCATCGTTCATTATTTCAACTATTACTCCTGCAGATTTAAAACCTGCAAGTCGAGCAAAATCTATAGCTGCTTCAGTATGTCCTGTTCGTCTAAGTACACCTCCATTTTTTGCAATTAAAGGAAAAATATGTCCAGGTCTTTGAAGATCCTGAGGTTTTGTTTTTTTATCAACTAATGCTTTTACTGTTTTGGATCTATCTGAGGCAGATATTCCAGAAGTTACACCATTTCCTTTAAAATCTACAGAAACCGTGAATGCTGTTTCAAGAGGGTCAGTATTGTTAGGTACCATTTTTTCAAGATTTAGTTTGGAACATAATTTCTCTGACATTGGAACACATATTAATCCTCTCCCATTTTTTGCCATAAAATTTATCTTTGAGGAATCAATGGTTTCTGCAGCAGTAACAAAATCTCCTTCATTTTCTCTGTTTTCATCATCAACTACAATTATAATTTCACCTTTTTTTATTGCAGAAATTGCATCTTCTATTTTATCTAACTTAATCTTACTCATTTTTTGAATTTAAGTTTATTGATTAATTGAATTGCCTTATCATATAGTGTGAAACTAAATCCTCTATCCGCTGATACAATTTTAGTGAGATAAATAGCAAAAGGTGCTATAACAAATGTTGATACCCAACTTCCTAAAAAAGGACTTATTGAACTATCTTCTGCAGCATTTTTTCCAAAAACTCCAATATAGTGATAGGTTAAAAATATTACAATTGATAAAACAAGAGGTAGACCTAGTCCTCCTTTTCTAATTATAGCACCTAATGAAGCTCCAATAAGAAATAAAAATATGCATGCAAAAACTAAGCTATATCTTTCGTTGATTGTGAGTTTGTGAAGGTTAATAAGCTTTTCTTGTAAGAAAAAAACCTTTTTTTTGTTAGATAATTGTCTCAAATACATATCTACTTCTTCATCTGCCATACTAAGAACACCATTAATCTCATACATTTCAGGATTATCAATAAGATCTAGAAAAGATCTATTAATTTCGCTTTTTTCTAATTGAACTTGGCTAGCATTTAAATTAGATAATTTTTTTAATGTATGTCCTGCAATAAATGTTTTACCAAATATAATTTTATCTTCTTTAAACTTGTCGTAAAGAGTATCAGAGTTTGTTTTTAATTGATCAACTCTTTGCATTTTATATGTTGACCTATAATTTTCTTCATCCAAATTAATATTATTAAATTCTGAAATATCAATATTTAGAATGTACTCATCAAATGATGCTCTAGAATGAGGATATTTTTGTTTTTCAGCAGAAGTAGATGCAATTAATTCTTCATATCTATTTCCATTTCTCAAAATTAATTGAAGATATGAATCATTTTCACTTCTTACTTCTCCTTTTTCTGCTTTAATTACAATCCTATTAATATCATCATCTGATATGCTATGAAGAATAATATCTTCAAGATATTGATCATCATCTCCATACTTTCTATCAACTTTAATATTCAAATTTCCAATATCATTAAATATACCTTCACGAATACTTAAAGTAGGTTTTAGTTTAGCCAAATTTTTTCTCAAATTATAGGACTTTAATTCTCCATATGTTACTACATTATCTGAAAAGTAGAATGACCCAATTCCAAGAAAAATATGAAATATCAATAAAGCTATCATACTTCTTACTATTGATATTCCATTTGATTTCATAGCAATGAACTCATAGTTTTCAGATAGTGTTCCATAAGTAGTTAAGGATGCAAGAAGTATTGATAGAGGTAAAACTAGAGGAACGAGTTTTGGAGAAAAATACATAAAAAACTTACCAATTGTAAAAATATCTAAACCTTTACCTGCAAGTTCATCTATATAAAGCCAGAATGTTTGTATGATAAAGATTAAAAAACATATGGCGAAAACACCAATGAATCTTGTTAAATATGATTTTAATATGTATTTGTCTAATATTTTCAATTTTCTTTAACTATTAAATAATCTTCATAATCATTTATGTCAAATTTAAATAAAGACAAGGGAATGTTTAAATTATAATCATAAGTTAATGTTAAAAACTTATTAATTTCTTCACCTGTTTCTTTTTCGATCATTTCAATTTTTTCAATTGAAAGATTTGAATTTATAAATAGATTATAAATAATTTCTTCTTCTTCAATACTCTCTGCAGCAATAAAATATTTGTCATTAGATATATTTTGTCTTTTTAAATCAAATCCTTTCAAAAAAAAATTAAATATCTGGTTTGGTGAGAAATTAAAAAATGAAGTGTTTTCAGTACTTATTATTATCTCTTTATTTTCATGAATAATTGTATAAAATTTTTCACCATCATAAATCTGATCAATTTCATTTGTGTCTATCAAATAACTTTCCTGCTTAATATAAAATTCTCCACTAATTGGTAAAATACTATTTTCAAATTTGGAAGAAATTTCGAATTTATAGTAAACATTATCTAATAATAATACATTTTTATTGACTCTTTGAAGGAGGTCAACTGCAGACTCTTGAGCTGATAGATTTGAAAAACCTAAAAGAATTACTATAAATTTTATAAGTATTTTATTTTTGTCCACCACTTAACAGAGTTTCTAATGAATTTAAATCTGATATTAAAACTTGTCTTGGTTTACTTCCTTCAAATGGACCCACTATACCAGCATCTTCCATCTGATCAATTAATCTTCCTGCTCTATTATACCCTAGTTTAAGTTTTCTTTGAAGTAAAGATGCTGAACCTTGTTGGTTTGAAACTATTACCCTTGCTGCTTCATTAAACATTGAATCTCTATCTTCTATTGATATGTCTGAAGACGATCCACTTTCATCTTTTGAATATTCAGGAAGTTCATATGCAGTTGGATATCCCATTTGAGATCCAATAAACTCAGATAATTTTTCAACTTCTGGGGTGTCAATAAAACCACATTGTATTCTTGTTAGATCATTTGATTGAGAATATAATAAATCTCCTCTTCCAATTAATTGTTCTGCTCCACCTGTATCTAAAATTGTTCTTGAATCAATTTTAGAGGTAACTCTAAAAGCAATTCTAGCAGGAAAATTCGCTTTAATTAAACCTGTTATCACATTTACTGAGGGTCTCTGTGTAGCAATTATTAAATGAATACCAACAGCCCTTGAAAGTTGAGCTAATCTTGCTAAAGGAGTCTCTACTTCTTTTCCAGCAGTCATTATTAAATCTGCAAACTCATCTATTACAAGGACTATATAAGGTAGAAATGTATGTCCATTTTCTGGATTTAATTTTCTAGATATAAACTTCGCATTATATTCTTTAATATTTCTAGTCATGGCATCCTTAAGTAATTCATATCTCTTATCCATTTCCATACATAATGAATTAAGTGTGTTAATTACTTTATCATTATCTATAATAATAGCATCTTCTGATTCAGGAAGTTTAGCTAGATAGTGTCTTTCAATCTTGTTATAAATTGATAATTCAATTTTTTTTGGATCGACTAAAACAAACTTTACTTGAGCTGGATGTTTTTTATAAAGAATTGATGTAAGAATAGCATTAATTCCTACTGACTTACCCTGACCTGTTGCCCCTGCCATTAAAAGATGTGGCATCATAGTTAAATCAACAATAAATGTTTCATTGCTAATTGTTTTTCCAATTGCAATTGGAAGCTCCATTTCAGATTCAATATATTTTTTTGAAGAAATAAGAGATTTCATTGAAACAATAGATTTCTTTTTATTAGGAACTTCAATACCAATAGTTCCCTTCCCAGGAATTGGAGCAATTATTCTAATACCAAGCGCTGAAAGAGATAAAGCAATATCATCTTCAAGATTTTTAATTTTTGAAATTCTAACTCCTGCATCAGGAATTATTTCATATAGTGTAACAGTTGGTCCTATGGTAGCTTTAATTTGCTTTATGCCAATGTTATAATTCTTTAGAGTATCAACTATTTTATTTTTATTGGTTTCAAGTTCATCTTGATCGATTTTGATTGTACCATCTCCATAATCTTTCAAAAGATCAATACTTGGATTTTTAAAATTACTTAAATCTAGAGTAGGATCGAACTTCTTAAGATCAGCTTTATTAAAGCTAATATTTTTAGTGCTCTTTTCCTCAAAATTTATTTCTTCAACCTCCATTGATATGTTATCATCATTTCCTTCAGTAGGCTCTGATTGTATCTCATTTTCATCATTAAGCTTTGACTCTAGATTAACTTCTATATCTGAGTCTTCAACTTTAATGTCCTCAAATATTTCATCATTAAGCTTATCTTCTTGAAGATTCTCTTCTGATTTTTTTGGAAGAGAAAAATTGCCTAATAATGTCACTATTGAATTGGGAGTGATATTCCATAAGACTGCAATTGATAAAATGAAAATGAAACTTATAATTAGTAATATTCCTGTCATTCCAATGTAAGTCTTAAGAAATGAATTTATTTCAAACCCAACAATACCAGTTTGAATTGGAAAATAATTACTAAGATATCCAGTTAATAGAGTTGTCCAGATAGTTAGTATTAGCAGCCAATTAATCCTTTTAAATAACTCAAGTATTTTTTTATTAAAAAGTAAATAAAAGGATGAAATGAAAAGAATTACAGGAAATATAAAACTAGAAATTCCAAATAGATTGTAAATAAAAAAGTGACTTAATGATGCGCCTATTTTTCCTAATATGTTTTCAACTTCAATATTTCTGTCAAGAAGACTTCCAATACTACTTTGATCAACCTTCCAATTATACATATATGATATAAATGAAGTGAAAAGTGTTACAGAGAGAAACAGAAAAATATAGCCAAGTATAACTTTAAATTTGTTTACATCGGCTTTTTTCTTGCTTCTCATAAATAAACAGTATTATACAAAAATACAAAGATGAGTTTAGATAATTAATTTTTATTTCCTAAAGTCCTGATTTTAATTCTAAATGCAGCATAGATTAATGTCATGAATGGACTAATCCAATTAAAAACTGCATAAATAAAGTATTCTCCAACTCCAACTCCTAGAACAGAAGAGTGGTATGCACCACATGAGTTCCATGGGATTAAAGCAGATGTAACAGTTGCAGAATCTTCAAGAGTTCTACTTAAATTTTCAGGTGCAAGATTTTTATCTTTAAAAGCTTTTTCAAACATTTTTCCTGAAACTACAATTGAAAGATATTGATCTGATGCACTAACATTTAATGCTAAACAAGATGCTACTGTACTTGCAAATAATTTAAATGTTGTATCAGCCCATTGTAATAGTGTCTTGCTAATGGTTTTAAGTGCTCCAATAGCCTCCATCACCCCTCCAAATACCATTGTCCCAATTACTAAAAATATTGTATTCATCATACCTAGCATTCCTCCTGTTGAAAATAAATCATTTAATATCACATTATTTGTTTCAATGTTTACAGGTCCAGTAATTGTATCCATAATTACAACATAAGTATTAGTAAGTTTAGAATAACTTCCAGAAGAAAGTTCTGATATAATTTGTGGTTGAAATATGATAGCAAATACAGCTCCTGCCAATGTTCCAATTACTAAAGCAATTAAAGGAGGTGTTTTTTTTATAATCATAATTAAAACTAATATTGGAACAATAAATAGAATTAACGTGATATTAAACTTTTCAGTAATAGTGGTAAGTAAATAAGTATTATCAGTTGACCCATCTGATACTTGTAAAAATCCAAGAATGATAAAAACAATTAGAGTTATCGATATACTGGGGATGGTAGTATACGTTAAATATTTAATGTGTTTAAATAAATCAACTTTAGTAACAGCCGCAGCAAGATTAGTTGTATCACTAAGTGGAGAAAGTTTGTCTCCAAAGTAAGCACCAGCAATTACTGCCCCTCCAACCATTCCTGGGGGAATGCCTAGAGCTTTACCAATTCCTACTAATGCAATACCAACTGTTGCAGATGTAGTCCAACTGCTTCCTGTAGCAACTGATATAATAGAGCATATTATAACACAAGCTGGAAGAAAGATATTAGGGTCTAATATTTTAAGACCATAATAAACCATTGCAGGTATAATCCCACTGATCATCCAAGTACCTGCTAGCGCTCCAACAAATAATAATATTAATAATGCTCCAGTTACTGATTTTACACTATTAGATATGTTTTTAAGTATTTCTTTGTATGATACTTTGTAAATAAAACCTATAGATGCACCAAATAGTCCAGATAAAATTAGAATAAACTGATTGGTTCCGTTTAAAGAATCATCACCATAAATTAAAACGTTAATACTTAAAAGTAAGACAAGAAAGAAAATAGGAAGCAGGGCTATTCCAATCGGTAAACTTACATTAGAAGAGTTTTTCAAATTATAAAATATCTTACAAGTTCAGAATTTTTTTTTTAATCATAAATATATTATGATACTTATTTAAATAAACCTTATTTATTTTAGCCAGGTTATCGCATAACTAAAAAAATGAACAAATTAATCCTTCATTATAAGACTTATATCATCATAATAATTAAAAGTGAATTATTAAAATTTGTATAAATTAAACATACATTTATTTAAATTTGCAGAATTAAATATGGATGAAAACAAAAAATTATGTAGGTTGGGAAGAATGGGTTAGTTTGCCAAAACTAAATCTTCCTGCTCTTATTGCCAAGACTGATACAGGTGCTGATACATCAGCACTTCATGCTTTTAATATTCAAACATTTGGTAAAAATAATCAAATGGTCAGGTTTGGAATTAATCCAATAGATACAGATGAAAGATTTTCAATATTTTGCTCAGCAAAAATTATTGATCAAAGAAATATTACTTCTTCAAACGGTATAGCTGAATTAAGGTATGTAATTGAAACAGATTTAATAATTGGTGATGTTAAGAAAAAAATACCTATTACATTAACCAACCGTGAAAACATGAAATATAAGATGATAATAGGTAGAAGTGCTCTTGATGGTTTTCAGATTTCAGTTGATAAAAGTTTTTTGCAAACGGTTTTAACCTATGATCTTTACAAGAAATTAAAAAACAGTAGTTACAGGAGAGCTTTAAGGATTGGTATATTAAGTTTAGAGCCTAATAATTACTCTAATCTAAAGATTATAAATGCAGCTGAAGAAAATGGTCATTTTTGTGAAATTTTAAATACTAAAAGATGTTATTTAAATATTGAATCTGATAATCCTGAGGTTCATTATGATGGTAAAGTTTTACCTCATTATGACGTAATTATTCCAAGAATTGGTCCTTCAATAACTAAATATGGTATGGCTGTTGTAAGGCAATTTGAAGCTATGGGTACATTTTGTTTAAATTCATCAATATCAATTGGTACCTCAAGAGATAAGTTAGCTGCACATCAAGCCCTAGCCATTAATAGAATTCCTATGCCTGATACAGCTTTTGCAAATTCACCTCATGACACCAAAAATATTATTGATTTATCTACTGGTGCTCCACTGGTTGTTAAATTACTTGAGAGTTCTCAAGGTAAAGGAGTAATTTTAGCTGAAACAAAAAAAGCAGCATCAAGTGTGATAAGTGCTTTTCAAAAACTTAATGCCCCATTTATAATTCAAGATTTTATAAAAGATGCAAATGGCTCAGATTTAAGATTATTTGTGATAGGAGGAAAGGTAATTGCTAGTATGATGAGGTCTTCCTCTGATGACGATTTTCGTTCAAATCTTCATGCTGGTGGAAAAGCTATTACAGTCAAGATAACTCAAGAAGAGAGGAGGATAGCAAAGCAAGCTGTCAAAGCCATGGGGTTAAATATAGCAGGTGTAGATATTTTACGTTCTAATGAAGGTCCGAAAGTTCTTGAGGTTAACAGTTCCCCAGGTCTTCAAGGGATTGAATCAATAAATGATATTAATATTGCATCTTTGATAATTGACTATGTAGAGAAACGTCTTGGATTATCTAAAATTACATAATGTTGGAACATAAATTAGATAAAATTTTTGAAGAGAAAATAAAAACTCTTAAGAGTTCGAATTTCCTAGTTGCTCTAAGTGGTGGAGTTGACAGTATGGTTCTAGCAAACTTATTTTTAAAAAATAATCTAAAATTTGCTGTAGCTCATTGTAACTTTAATTTACGTCCTGAAGAAAGTGATGATGATGAAATATTTGTTTCTAATTGGTCACAAAAAAATAACATTAAATATTTTAGTTCAAAATTCAGTACAACTGACTATTGTGAAAAGTTTAAACTTGGTATACAAGAGGGAGCAAGAAACTTGAGGTATGAATGGTTTTATGATTTAAAACGTATATATGAATTTGATTTTGTTATTACTGCACATAATTTAGATGATCAAATTGAGACTTATTTAATAAACTCAATGAGAGGAACAGGTTTAAATGGGCTTGTTGGTATTACAGAGAAAACAGAAAGTTTATATAGACCTCTTCTTAATGTTTTAAAAGACGATATTGTTGAATATGCAACTCTTAATAGTATTGATTTTAGGGAGGACTCATCAAATTTAAGTAATGATTATTTTAGAAATAAAATACGAAATACGATCATTTCTGAATTTAAAAATTTTGATGATAATGTTATGTTAAAGTTCAAGACCACTATGAATAATCTAAATTCTACAAAGATATTTGTAGAGTCAATTATTGGTAATGTTAAAGATAAATATTTCAAGACTGAAAATAAATCTACAATAATTGAAATAAGTGAAATAAAAAAATTGCACCCGTTAGAATTTTATATACATAATTTATTTTTACATTATGGTTTTGATTTTAAAGAAGTAATTAAGTTATTTAACTCAGATTCAGGTAAGTATATTGAATCGGAAAAATTTAAATTGACAAAAAATAAAAAACACTTAATAATCACTAAAAATGATTAAAAATTTACTGTTTGGAATTATTACTCTTCTGCCACTTAGTGCTCAGGAAACCGAACCTGTTTCTTGGTCATACGAGTTAACAAAGCTAAACAGCCTAGAATATCAAATTTCTTTTAATGCAGAAATAATTGATGGCTGGAAACTATATTCTCAGTTTTCACCTGAAGAGGGATCTGTAGCAACTAGTTTTGAATTTTTAGATAATGATAATAACTATTTGGCTGATGAAATTTTTAATGAAGATCCATACATAATTGGATATGACAATGTATTCAAGATGGATTTGTATTATTTTGAAGGAAAAGCAAATTTTAATCAATCTATTAAGCTAAATAATAAAGATGTTAACCAGATTAAGATTGAAGTTGAATATTCGTCATGTGATGATGAGTTATGTATTTTTCGAAATGAAACATTTAATATAGTTCTTGATAAAAGCAAGAAAATTGTTCAAGATGATAATGTTACTTTGGATGATATTAAGAAATATAATTCATTGGAACTACAGCTGGATAAATCCAACTACAATAGCGTTGATGTTGTTCAATCATCTAATTATTTTGAGATATTTATTTTTGGACTTTTAGCAGGTTTTTTAGCTTTATTAACACCTTGTATTTTCCCAATGATACCATTAACTGTATCATATTTCATTGATCAAAAAAAGTTAAAATATAATAGTTTAACATCAGCTTCTTTATATGGTTTCTTTATTGTGTTGATTTATATTTTATTAAGTGTCCCATTCCATTTATTTGATAGTTTGAACCCAAATATTTTAAATACTATTTCAACTAATGTTTATGTAAATATTACCTTTTTTTTAGTCTTTATATTTTTTGCAATTTCATTTTTTGGATACTTTGATATTGTAATTCCGAGTAATATTATTTCAGGTTCAGAAAAAAAATCTGAAAAGGGTGGGGTGGTTGGAATATTCTTTATGTCACTAACATTAGCATTAGTTTCATTTTCTTGTACAGGACCTATATTAGGCTCTTTGCTAGCTGGTTCTTTATCATCTGCTGAATCGGGTGCTATGCAGCTTTCTTCAGGTATGCTTGGCTTTGGTTTTGCTTTAGCTCTACCATTTACTTTTTTAGCATTTTATCCCAAATACTTATCATTGATTCCTAAATCTGGGATTTGGTTAAAAAAATTAAAGGTTTCTTTGGGTTTTATTGAATTAGCATTAGCATTTAAGTTTTTATCAAACGCTGATTTAGTAGAGGGTTGGGGTATTTTAAAAAGAGAAGTATTTTTAATTATTTGGATACTAATTTTCTTAACAATGTCTATGTACTTGTTTGGTTCATACTTTGGTAAATTAAAATTTAATTTTAAGAGCTTGTCAGGCTGGTTTTTTCTGTTATTTTCATTCTATCTGATCAGTGGACTTTATGATAGTAGAAATGTAAGATTCTTGAGTGGTATATTGCCTCCAGAGTTTTACTCTATTGAGGAAAAAGTTAATGATTGTCCTCTTGGACTAAAATGTTTTAAAGACTTTCAAGATGGTAAAAATTATGCTATCGAAAATGAAAAAATTATTCTTCTAGATTTTACAGGTTGGGCTTGTGCTAATTGCAGAAGGATGGAAGAAAATGTGTGGTCAAAACCAGCAATATTTAATCTTTTAGATAATAATTTTGTTATTATTTCCCTTTACGTTGATGATAGAACAAAACTTTCAATAGAAGAAGAGTTTAAATTTTTAAATAACTCTGGAAATATTCAATACGTTAACAATATAGGAAGAAAGTGGTCTCTTTTTCAGCGTATAAATTTCAATAATGCATCACAGCCTTATTATGTTGCTATGCTTCCTTCAGGTAAGGTTTTAACTGAACCTATTCAATTCACATCAGAGAAAAATTTTAAAAACTGGTTAGATTCATCGATTGAAGAATCAATGAAGTGATTTATTTTTGAATATATACTTCTTCAAAAGGAACTCTAAATCTTTCACCGTAAACCCCTTCTTTTAATCTAATTCCACACCCAATTATCATATTAATTTCAGACTTTTTATTTAGGTTCAACAAACTTTTAATTTTAAGTGAGTCAAAGCCTTCCATAGGACAGGTGTCATAGCCAAATCCAGCCATGCTTATCATGAAATTTTGAGATGCTAATGCTGCACTTTTATGAGCAACTATCCTAATATCAGAAGCTCTTAGTTGCCTATACATTACTCTAAATAGTCCTATTACAGAAGCAAATATATATTTAAGGAAACTTATTATACCTAAAAAATCTTTATATACAAAAGGTATAGCTCTTTTGTAATATTTTTGTGTTAAATCGTAATTCCTATCACTAAGATTTTTCTTTGACAAATTAAAAAAATCAATATTTTGAGAAGCTCTTATTTTCCACAAATCTTTCCTAACCACAGTAATTACAATTTGCTTTGCTGTTGAAGCGGCAGGTTGATTAAAGCATATTTTTGAAATCTTATTTAATAATTCTTTGTTAGTAATATGATAAAACTCCCAAAGTTGAAGATTGCTACTAGTAGGGGCTAATACCCCATTTTCAATGCATTTTTTTACAATATCTGAGTTTAATTCTTTATTAGGATCAAACTTTCTGACAGAT
>Ga0222719_10001501_pt1 | contig 22488 bp, 26 predicted proteins | sample C33_34DmetaG_FD_165039 | JGI IMG/M metagenome (GOLD analysis project Ga0222719, IMG submission 165039) | Estuarine water microbial communities from San Francisco Bay, California, United States - C33_34D | ecosystem: Environmental > Aquatic > Marine > Unclassified | place: USA: California...
TCAATGATGATAATGTGGTCAATCCTGACAGTGTTGCCGCACCCGACACAGTGAAACTGCCTGTGACCTCAGTGTTGGAATTAAGATCAATAATGCCTGATCCTGCAGGATCCAGTATGATACTCTCATTTGATCTTGTTGTGACTATTTTTTGTCCATTGAGATCTAAATCGCCACCCAATTTTGGTGCTGTTTCAGTTTGCAGTGTGTTGGCTTCGTTGTCAGCACCATACAGTTCTGTGAAATTTTCGTTAATTTTTGTAAAGGCAGTTCTTAACGGATCACCTGTTCCGTCATTTGCTGTTGTTCCTATGTTGATCGTTTGTTTTGCCATCGCAATTATTTATCTGTATTTTTATAAACCTAATGTGACTTAACTGGCAATATATTGGAACGGTTTTGAACCCGACAGTTTGAAATAGGCCAATCGCTGTTCACTGCCCCATAGAGAGTTGGTCACTGTGTAATCGTCTGAATTGCCTGTTGTGAATATCCGATCTGTAGCATTGTTTTGGAACCAATTGACAACCTGGATAGGTGTCCAGTCAGGATGAATCTGCATCAGCAAAGCGGCCATTCCCGCAATTTGTGGAGAAGCCATGCTGGTTCCATTGATATTCATTTGCCAGAAACTGTTGTTCAAATAATACACTCTTCTAGAACCTGTGAAATTTGGTGCTGTATTGCTACAAGCACCTATTATGTTTGTTCCAGCGGCATAGATATTGATTGCGGCACCACCATCACTGTAACCGGCTTTTTCGTCCTGTGTTGTAGAAGGAGATTGATTACCTATTGCACCAACATTGAATCCAGGATTGGATCCCAGTCGAGGTGATGAACCTCTATGATAATAACCGTTTCCGGTATACAGTCCTGAATATGAAACATAATTGTTGTAGTCATCGCCGTTTTCCACGTCCTGTTTCATTGAATTGTTGCCTGCCGCGATGCACACAATTATTCCTGCATCAGTTAATTGTTCAACTGATGTGTCCACACTGTTCATCACAATAGGTATTTGATAATAACCGCTACCGGCATTTCTTCCAGTGACTCCTTTTGAAACTAAATCTGCTCGTTCAGTCAATGTGTGAGGAGCATTATTATAAGGCGAATCTCCTCTGTATGAACCACCAGTTAATGTGGAATATACTTGAAGATTATTATCAACAATAGTGTTCGGAGACACGTTGGTGTTCAAATATAATGCATACCCCCAACTCATATTGACCACTGTGGGTCTTCCGTTTGTTTTTGCGTTGTGCCAACCCAATAGTGTATCAAACGCATCAGCAATAGATAATTCATTTGTATCATTGTCAAATATAGTTTGTACATAGATGTCGGCATTTTTGGCCCAACCAAATGTTTTACCTGCCATTATAGATGCCACGTGTGTTCCGTGACCGTCAATATCTGTATAATGATTAGCAGGCATTGTTCCTGACACGCCAGATTCAGTAAACCAGTCGATCTGTTTTACTCTGGAAACTCCGTTCGCATCTTGGAATTCTGGATGATCTGCTTGTATGCCTGAATCCATTATCACAACATCAACTCCTGTACCGTCAAGAACATAGTTATAAGTTCCTCCGGGATCATTGAGTGATGTGGAATAAATGTTGGTAGCAGAAGTGTGTCTCAACAAACCCCAATTCTGTTGTTCTCCTGCGGCATTGGAAGTTTTACTAAAATTTCCATCCTGTATTTTATCTGATGTAATGAATCCTAATCCTGCTTTTTCCACAGACATCACTCTGCTGTCATTTTTTAATGAGTCTGCTTCTGGGTCAGTTAGATCGTAGTGTGTTATTCTGTTATTGGTTGATCTTAATTTGATTACTGTGACTGCTCGATCCGGAATGTTTGCTATGGGAGAACCACTGGTGTCTGTTGTCAACTCAGTGTGCAACTGTTGCCAATCAACTCCTTTGTTTACTGTGACGATATATTCAGCCATGGTTTATTACGACACCACTGCTCTATCGGTGACCCTTCTCCAGTTGCTTCCATCGTAGAATGCCGGAACTGATCCGCCCGATTCATCTGTACAGAATACCATGGCACCTGTTGTCGCAACCAATGATGACAGTTGTGCCACTGTCCTGCTGTACAATGTCATAGGCGCAGTGTTTAAAGTTTCTTCTGATGGACTCAATGTTATTGTTGTTGGTGATGTTATTGTGTAACTGCCTGATATTGAATCTGGTGGTGAAATAGTTGAAGCCACGATAGTTCCAGCAGTCAATGTGCCGGTCACTCTCACACCATCATTTATTACCACTTCTGTTGAATCCGAACTTGTAATTGTGTTTGTTACTAGACTAGGTGCTGTTAATTCTCCTGTTATTCTCACACCGTCGTTAATTAATATTTGCGATGAATCTGTTGATGATATTGTTGAACCTTCCACAGTGATTCCTTCAATAACAACAGAACCACCCGAACTGGTCAATGTCAAATTCGCACTCGAAGGAGATGAAATAGTTGATCCTGTTATTGATAGGTCACCAATATCTCTGGCATCCACATAGGCCTTCGTAGCATATGATGTTAAATCAGGACCTGTGATAGTTAGGGTATCACCTGACACTGCTGTTGTAATATTAGTGCCGCCAGCAAATTTGAATGTTTCACCTGTGTTGACTGTGGTTCCTGTGGAATCGTCGCCAACGAATGTCATCTCTGAAATTACTGTGGCAAACGACAAGTTACCGGAACCATCAGTTTTTAAGAACTGTCCGGCTGTACCGTCCGCTGTTGGCAATGTGTAAGCACCATTTATTTCAACGGAATCATTTAATTTAATTTTTCCTGTGCCGTTGGCAGAAAGAGTTAGATCTAAATTTGAATCTACAGTCTTGACTTCACCTGAGTGTAATTGTACTCCACCCAGGTAGTTTTTCCAGTTGGTGTTTTCGATATACACACCATATGGATTTGTCGCTATGGTTTGATCTTTTGCATAAAAAGAGTATTCATTCGTGATAGTGGCAGTGGCACCAACGTTGGTTTTCCTACTTCCTGCCGTGATGAAACCGTAGTGGTTGGTGATGGTTGTAGTACCATCGTTGATTCCAGCGTCCAGGTTGGTCACCATGTCGCTGTAATCTGTTATTGTGATACTGCCCTGAGAAGAAGTATGTAAAAATCTTGTGATAGAACTTGTTCCTGTTGACTCTGTCAAAGTAGAATTTCCGGCCGCTGTGTTTCTAAATAAATTAGCCGCCTGCAGGGCACCGGGTCCACCTGTCAATAATCCAGATGTGGTACTTGTTACACTGCCTCCATCTAGATCAGTTATTAATTCTGTTCTTAGACCTTTCCATTGGTTTTCTGATTTACTTCCTGGATCGGTGTTAGTTAAAAATACCCTGGCACCTATACTGTTGGCATTCATTCTTGGAATAGTTGATGCTGATAAATCAAAACTGTAAGTGTCTAACGAAGAAAGTCCATAATTGTATCTGTTGTATGTGTTAGGATCTGTATAAGCAGTGTCCCACCAATCAAACATTTTTATTCTGTTACCTTTTAAAATCAAATCACCAGTACCGTTGGAGTTCAACTGAATATCATCATTTGATGAACTAGGTGTAATCACTGTTCCGTCAACTTTCAAGTCTCCTATGTCGGCTGATGAACTTATGCCGGAACCGTCTATGGTCAACGTGTCGCCAGCCACCGTGGCAGTGATACCACCCGCTCCTTTTAAGTTCAATACGTTTCCGTTGGTGATTTCTATAGTGGAAGAAGTGGTGTCTCCAAATTTTATTGATGGTGTAAACACACTGCTTACATCGGCAAATGCCAAAGTGCCCGAACCGTCAGTAACAAGCACTTGATTGCCTGTGCCATCACTAGATGGGAATGTGTATGCTTCGTTGAATTTTATGTTACCGGTGTCTGTTATCTCAAATCTTTTGGCAATTGTGTTTGATACTTTGGTGTCTATTCTGAATTGACTATCAGCATCGGCGGATGTTGCTTCCCAACCCAGTATACCAGTATTGACGAATTGTGTCGTACTGCCATCGTTGGTCCCATACGAGAAGGCATTCAGTTTACCTAATGAATCTCCAGTTTGAACAACAGTTTTAGAACTGTTCGTTCCTCTTGCTTTTCTTAGATTTATATCTGGTCCATCTGTGTCTGTGCTGACCTGTGTGATTCGTAATTGAGCAGTGTTTGTGGTTTCACCTAATATGTCTAATCTCACCTCAGGAGATGAATCGAAGTGACCAATACCTATCCTGTTGTTTGATACATCAACTTTCAATAAGTTTGATGATGCGATGTTTTTGTCACTGCCAACATACATAACATTTTGTTCATCGCCCAGTGTGTCTACTCTCAATGGAGCGTTCACGTTCACGGCAGATGAATCTGCTGTTTCTATGTCGGTGACTGTTAATTTTGAATTGATGTTCACAGTGCCCGTGCCGTTGGCCGACAGTTCTAAATTTGAATTTGATTGGGTCGTTGAAATCGTGTTGCCAGAAACTGTGACATCTGTGCTGTTTAGATAATTGGTCAAATCAGGTCCTGTGATTGTCAAAGATGGATTAGAAACATCGTTATCAACTGTCGCTGTGATACCTTGAGCTCCACTAAATGTAAACGTATTCGTGGTCACCGATATCGCCGTAGAAGTGTCGTCTCTGAAAGTGACGGATCCACCACCACCTGCACCCAACGACACAAATGATAAATTGCCTGCTCCGTCTGTTTGAATAACTTGTCCTGCAGTACCATCTGAACCTGGAAAAGTAAATCCTGATATTCTGGTTGTGCCATTCACTATCAATCCATCGTCGATCACTACCGAAGTGGAATCTCCCGAATAAATGGTGTTGACATCTAAAGTGTCTGCACTCACCCTGCCCGCGACATTGATACCGTTGCCGAACTGGATGTGTGTGGAATCACTGGATGAGATGAAATTTGTATCTATAGTGTTTGCGTTTAATGTTCCAGAAATTTCCAAGCCGTCGTTTATGTGAATAGTACCAGAATCATCTGATGAAATTGTGTTTGTGATCAGATTGGATGCTGTGAAATTTCCAACCGATGTGACAGCACCATTGACCGTCAACGCACCTTCAATTCTTAAACTGCCTGTTCCTGACGGGTTAATTATCAGGTCCTCGTTTGATCTTGTGCCTTCTATGTGATTGTCTCTTATTCTAATATCACCTAAATTTACACTGCCTGTACCATTAGGAGAAAGTGTTATATCACCATTGGTTGTGTTGGTTGTTATTGTGTAATTCTGTACGTCTAAGTTGCCGGCCAGTTTGGGTGATGTGTCTTCTTCTAGTTCATTAGATGCATACAACTCTTGGAAGTTGCTGTTGACTTTCTGCATCGCAAGACGTAAATCATCACCTGTGCCGTCGTTTGCGTTAGTTCCTATGTTGATAATTTCTCTTGTCATTTTATATCGATTGTAATACTAATTTTTTCCATATGACCGTTGATCCATCATGGTTGGCAGTACACACATAAAGGTTTGTGGAATCATATGCAAGTTGCCCTGCAACATCTCCCTCAACACCAACAGCCGCTGGTGTTTTTGCTACAGATCTAGCAAACAGTTCCTCAAAATTGCTGTTCACTTTGGTGAAAGCAGTTCGCAGTGAATCACCTGTTGCTGGATTTCCTTGTGTTCCTGTGTCTATCGTTAATCTGGCCATATTATTTTTGTATGTATTTATTAAATATCTATGAACCATTATGTTCCTAGAAACACTGAAAACAATACGTTTGTACGAACGCCAAAGCAAACTTGGCATATATCACACATTCAAAAGAAAGAACACTGTGTACGTTTTTAAATGCGATTGTTGTGGAGTCACTTTTCTGAGACCCCGGGCAAAAGTTGACCCGATCAGGGCCACAAACGATTACAAACACGTGTGTTCCTTTTGTGATGCAAAGAAATATGCTCAATCAATAGGTGTCAAAATGCGTAAGATCTATAGAACAGATGCCAGTTCAACACACTCGATAGGTGACATACCAATCAAATAGTGTTAATTTTTCCAGACAACAGCATCAAGATGACCATCCACGATCCTTTGCAAATCCGCATAAATTCCAAACTTTATGTTGCCGGGAGCATGGGCAAAATATTTTTTGAGAAGATTGTTTGATTCTATGTACTCTTTTCTGTTGATGTAATAGAAATCGGTGTTGGGAAATTTCCTAAATATCTGTGTGAGATGAAATAGCCATTCGTATTTGAGATATGTCTTCATGCTTTTTCTGTGATCGTAATTTGGACTGTTTTTATAAACGTTGTTTTGTATGTTGCTCAATTCGTTGTCAGATAACTCCCATTGTCTAGCACCCAATATGTCAAATCCGATCATGACGACATGTCGAAATCCTCTCTCCGCCGCGTGTAGGACCGCTGAACACCCACTGCCCCTGTGATCACAGAAATCCTTGTGTTTGACTTTGCCTGTGTCTTTGTCGATGTTGGTCCACGATCTGTATATTTTTAATTTGTTTGGTACAATGTCCATGGGTTCGTCGTCAATGACATAATCCCATTTTGATATGTCATCTATGCCGATCAATTCTGTTCTGGAAGATATCTTATCCTGTTTCTTTGCTTCCACAAGCTCGTCATACATGGGTCCATTGACCGCCACTATTCTATCACACAGATCAGCATGATCCCTGTAGATGGCATTGCAACCATATATGAATCCTTTGCCTTTTATGTTGTTGATGGGATATATTAATCTACTCTCGCCATTGCCTATGACGTATGCGGTGTCCATTAGAATCCAAATGATTCCCCACAGCCACAACCGGCCGATGCATTGGGATTGCTGATCTCAAACTGAGAACCAAACACTTCTTCTTTCCAATCAATGGTCGTGCCTATCACATACATCATACTGGTTGAATCAACACCGAACTTTCCGTTCTCCCAGGTTATGATATGGTCTTCGGGATCAACATCCTCGGCCGTGTCGAAAAATCCCCATTCGTACTTGAATCCTGCACAACCACCACCCATCACACTCAGTCGCACAGCATACTTGTCTGGGTTTTTGTCCAACAACTTTTGCATCTGTGCCTTCGCAGTATCCGTTAAAATAAATGGTTCCATGCTAGTAATTATCCTTTTTGTTCGGACATGACTTTGATATTTTCAAACCAAAAACGCACGGCATCTCTTTTGTGTGTGAAAGACATGAATGCTTCTTGAGACTCATAGTTCCAATCATGAAAGGTATGACCATGTTCACTGCCTTCGCGGATATTGATGGGTTCGAAGAACCATCCCCACTTGCCCTTACAATTTTTTTCACACCAATTCATGCATTCTCCCGGAACACCGTTGTCATTGATGGAGATATGATATCGGAAACGTCCTAGGTAGTGTCCTTTATTTTTCTTCATAACAATATTATTGTACAATAATATCTGTTATTGTTCAATACCCATTGATTGGTTATATAATTGTTCAGCGGCCATGTTCTTGCCCTTGGCCTCGGTCTGTATGTCAAAGTTTTCTGAAAATGACAATGCCCAATCATTTACCTTACGATTTGGTAATAGGTCCGAGTGTGCCCGCAGTTTCTGTTTCTTGCAACCACGTTCCAACAACATCTTGATATCATGCATCTCGGTATGTGTTTTTTCTCCCAACTCAGCAGGAGCCAGTGCCTCGTCTCTGGAATACGAGTAGTGCATAGTGGGTCTCACACCACGCCATGAGTCTATCACCCTTTTGACCCTGTCGTCAGTGGGTTCTATGTATTCTTCGTCCCTGATCCAATGATGATGTATGTCCATGACAAGTGCAATGTGTTTTTCCAGTTCCAGGCTCTTTTCCAGTCCATGACCCATCTCGTCATTCTCTATAGTGATCAAATTCCTTGCTTCCGGTGACAGTCTGGGCAATACTTTTATGATGCCTTCTGGACCTTCCCTGCCGGAGATATGCACATTGATCTTACAACCGTCGTGCCATGTTTTGCCATAGCCCATCCAACGTGCCATGTCCACGTGATATTCAAATTCCAATATGCTCCTCTCAACTATGTCAGGAGTGGTGCTGGCCAGCACACAGAACTGTCCTGGATGGAATGAAATTTTAACATCGTGTTTCCTTGCGGCCTCGCCCACGGGTGCAAATATTTTAGCACAATGATCTTGTATTTCTTTTCGTTGCCACCAGTCAATCCAATTGGCTTCCGTGTATCCTTGTAACATTTCACTACCAAGCCTGACCATCCTACGTTCTGATGGTAGCGTGCCAACACGTTCCACCATCCTCTTGGCCGCGGCCGCATTGTGGTTCATGATATCCCATTGTCGTTGTTCGGCTTCGTCCTTGTGTTCTCGTAACCAACGCATGGTCGTACTTCTACCATTGAGATCACGATCCTTGGCATTCACTTTCATGCCACCAAATTCTGATTTGTCGTTGAGCCATTTGCAACAGAAACCTATACGCTTGATCATATGTTTATTATAGCATAGTGTTGTTATATGTCAAACTGCTTTCTTAAGTGGATCTGTGTCATAAGTTTTGCCTTGGTGTAACGTCCTACCTGTTGACAAACTCCATTCACCTTTCTCTATCATCATTCCCACATATCTTCCTAGATTTTGCTTCTTTTTTTGATTAGGCCTATATGTCTTAATTTTATTATCCTTGATTGCAAGATGTATTTCATCTGATTTGTAGGTCCCTCGAGGAGTTATCAAAAGTTCGCCTTCATTTAACAATCCATACCCAGTAGACTTTTGTAAGTCTTTTACTTTGTGATCATACTCTCGTAATATCTTTTTTTCAGCAGACGTGTATCTACGCCAGGGTTTTTCTTTACCATACATCTTCTTGCCATTTGATATCAATGATCTTACTGTAGAAGCCGTTAGTTTTACGCCAGTTTCTGCAAATATGTAATCTACCAACACACTGTTGTTCTTTAGGAAGTAAGTGCCTTTTATTTTATCACCCATCTCATATCCACACAATTGATTTAAATTCTTTTTGTAATCGTTTTTGTGTTTTAGGCCGGACACATATTCAACTATTTTCTCACACACTTTCCTTTGTGTTTTAGGGTAGTTATCTTTATACTTTTCCCATAAAATGTCAATCTTAAATGTTCCCTTGCCAAATGCTAATATAACAAGATCCCAAACATCTTTTTTCTTTTCACCTTCAAATAAAGAACGATCCACAAACGGTAAATTAAGAATATCTTCTCTATATGTAGAAAAGTTAGTATTAGGGTGAAATTGTTTAGCGACGTGATTTTCTACCACAGTTCTAATCTGCTGTTTTTGAACTTCGGCAAGTTTTTCTTGCTGTTCTTTCCATTCAAAAATTTGAATTTTTCTTTCTGGATTAACCTTATAAGACCTTCCATGTAAAAGTTTTCTAAGTTGCATAACCTTTCTATGTGTTGGTACTTTCTTTCCTGTTCGTTCGTGAATTTCAAGAGACTCAGAAAATTTAGATAATATTTCTTTTTCAAGATCTTGAAGTTTATTTTGTGTTTTTACTCCAAAACATAAATTTTGTTTTTCATATTCGTTTTGATAATAATCAATAATTTCGTTAGTTTTTTCAAATAAACGATAATGTTTACCAAATGCCACATAACTGTTAAAAGCGCCGGTGAGGACAGAGGTATCTACTTCGCTGTAAAAAGTTTCAAGGTCTCGGCCTCTTACCTTAGACCCTCCAGGTTTGCTAATACCTCTGACTGCTTTAAATATCACACTATCACGAATATCTTCAAATCCGTGTTGTAGTTTTTCACCTACACGAACAACAGTTTCGCAGATTCTGTTTCGATAAGACTGTTCATCTTCCAACTCTTCTTTATGCGTTGCTATCACAAGATCGTTGTATTTTCGATATTGAGGACCTCGTGCACCACGATTAACATCTTGATAAATTCTCAACTCACTATGGGTTGGATCCATGAAACAGTTACCTTGTACCCATCCGTCCTTTGGATCCCACCCTTCACCTAATAGGAAAACGTGTCCAAAGTCAGCACCTTCTGGGTAAACATCAGGAATAGCCTCTACTTTTCTTAATATTGCAGATGTTTTAAAACTCTTAGTATCTGCTACAATAAAAGGCCGATTAAGAATATCTCTATATCGTTTTGTGTTACTTGAAATAATACCACTACGCATCAGTGTTCGAAGGATTTGTTCTTTAAGTTTTTGATAGATTTTTTCAAATTCTACAATATCATCTATACGGTTAAAAGTGTATTTCATATATTTGATATCGTGTTCGATGTAAGCACGTATATTAGCATCAAGTTGTTCCGCCCAATGTAAAGGAACAACAACATCGTCGAACTTAACAATAGGAAGTTTATCTTCCCCAATTTCAATTTGCCATTCTTCGGGATATGCTGTGTGATCATATTCATATACTAGTTGACGAGTTTGTCGTTTGTAGCCTAACTTGACTGCTGTTTGTTCGTCAAGGTCTTTGATATAGATATCGGCAAAGTTATCGTCGTCCATGGATTCAACAGAACCTTTACCTCGTGCTACACGAATGTTAGCACTTGTCATGTACGACCATTTTACTTTGACTACTTTATCATCAAGCGGTGCTCTCCAACTTGAATCTAATGGTTGAATATTGTGATGTACTTCGTCAATGTGCTGAAAGAATATACTTTTCTTTAATGCTGATAAGAATAGACCTACTTTTTCATAACTGTTATTAGTAACGTGAATCCAAACAGTTGAGTTTTTGTACTTCTTTATTAGTTTAATAAAATTTTGTTCACTTTTTGGAATGTCACATAAATGTTTTAATGTAGCAAGGTCGTCCATGTTAGCACCTTTTGTTGCTTCACCAAAAACAATATGTCTGACATTGTTTTTTAGGGCAAGGTCGTGTTCTACTTGCTTAATAAGGTTAGTCTTAAGCACTGCTGTATTAGGATTAACAATAGCATTGATCGGATAAGATTTTTCGAAATCCCACAACGGTTCAATATATAAATCGTAAATCAATCGAGGCATTGAGCCTTTACCGGTTGATGCCGGCCAGTGCTGAAATATTTTTATACGACCTTTGGTGTCTTTATGTATCGTAATCTGAGATCCACAGTCGTCTATTGCTTCTTTAAAAAACTCATCACGGGGAGATAAAGCAAAGTAAACTTTTTGTTTACGATTTTTTAGATACATTCTTACAGTATCAACAGCATCAATTGAAAAAATTTCTTCTCTAAAAATGTAACCTACGTCTGGATTGAATTTTTCAGCACGGAATGATGCTTTGGTCTTATTTGTTACAAAAATCAGTTTATCAACATTTGTATTTTGTATTACGCTATTTTTATTTGCTACATCTTTGTGTGCCAAACCTTTATGGATATTTTGTTCTTCATATCTTTTAGACTCGAAAGCAATAGAAGTATTGTCGCCAGTTTCTAAAAAGTCCATCCCTTCGGCATTAGCACCACTGGTAATAACATCAAGGTTTAACTTTTTACGGATTTTTGCAGGTACATTGTTTAAATCTCTAGTGTGATATACATTATTAAGACTTGTTGCTTTGCGATAAATGTATGAGTGTAATTCAAAAAGATCCGAATTGCTATCTAAAATATCTACTATATCAAAATGATTTTTGTTATCTGAATAGACTTGTTTCAAGTCGTTAATTGTTTTAATTTTAATAGTCATTAATTTTTAGTATTATTTTTATAATAGCATGATTTGGAAAAACGTCAACCAACATTAACCAAAAAAAAGTGTTGGTTTTACTAGGTTTTTAGTGTTCTAATTTTTGTTCCACATATGTCCTTCCCATGTGCGTTATGGTGCTTGTCTTGAATTGCCAACCCGACACATCCTTGGTCAGCATCTCCATTTGCTCCCGGGCCTCGATTTCCATTGATAGGTCACTTCTTTTATCCCAGTCCACATCTATGTGTTTCTGCACCACGACAGTGTGTCCTTCGTGTGTGAATTCCATCCTGTAAAGCATCACTTTACCAGAGGCAACATCTTTTTGTTCCTGTGTCATGTATCTTTTGACGTTGTTTTTGACCTGCCTGCTTTTGATCAGTTGCAGTATGTCTTCCGCCCTCTTGGCTGGTGTTTTTATTTTTTGTTTTGTTTTTTTCATATTTCTCCTTGTTTTCCCACCCTTCCTCAGGCCCACTACCGAGTGAGCGTCGGTGTGCCTCCTGACCCAGCGTGTGATTTATTTTTTGTTCTGTCTTTTCCTGATCAGGTTCAGTATCTGTTCGGCACGCAATTTGGCACCGGGTTTCCGTATGATGCCCCGATAAGGTGGATTTTCTATTGGCGCATCGTCCTCACATACTTCCTCTGTGTCGACTTCTTCGTCTTTGTGTAGGTTGTCCAACAGTTGTTTGAGTTTCGTTGATTTTTTATTGACCTTCTTTTTGTTTCCGTTTTTGAGTTTGGTCATGTGTTCCTCAAACAACACCAACGGAAAATAGGCCATGCTGTCTGACCAATTTTTCTTGATTGTCTCGAGATGTACTGCACAATCACAGTAGAATAGTGCGTGTGAATTATAGACCATGACCACAAGACAACCTTCGGTCCTTAGATAGTCCAGTGCCGGACTCAACCTTACGTACTCGTCCAATGCCGATAATCCGTGCATCATGGAGCAGTAGGGTATCTTGACCAGTTGTTGGGGTTTGATTCTTTCGTGTGTGAGGTTGTCGTCGTAGTAGGGATCGTGAATGTTCATTTGAACTCCTTGTTAAATGTTCCTCCTTTTAGACGTTGGAGGTTTAACGTGGAATTTGCCGGTGCCTAGTTAATCTCTGAGCCATGCCGGTATTTGGGCTCTTCACTCTGCAAAGGACTTGCAGTTAAGCATAACAAAACTATATATGATTTTTGCAACAAGGTCAATGATCTTTTTGATTTATATATTATTTCCAATGATCGGTCACGAACTGATCTCCACATTCATGCGGATCGGGTTTACCGTGGAACACGGCCACACAATTCTCCTGTGTTATTGTTGGCGGATGCTGGAAAATATATTTCTGTCCATTCCTGATCTTGGTGTCTTTCTTGCCTATCATTTCCCACTTGTAAGAACGTATCCATTCATCGGGCCAGTGTGTTATGTCTTCCTTGGCCCTCTTGGTTATGAAATCCTGATCTCCATGATTGTTGCTCATGATCACCGAAGGATTGTTTGAGAATTCGTTCCACAAATAATGTAGTGTTCCCGCCTGCCATTTCATACACGATGAATTGGACAGATTCCAAGTTGCTACTCTACACCTATTGAAATCTCTTATTATAGAGAACTTTCCAGGATTCCATCCAAATAGGTGATCTATGTTCCTGAAGATGACCACATCCAGATCAAAATACAATATGGTTCCTTGTTTGATGGGCATGTCGGGAGAAAACATATACAGTTTGCTCCACCAACTCTTGATTCCTATGAGGTTTGGAAGATTTATTATGTTGATGTCTGCTCGTATTCCTGTTGGATCTTCGGTCAAGCAATGGAAGGTGAAAGGCACGGTCAGGTGTCGATCACACATATTTTTCAATATGTCCACATACTTGCTTTCGTACTTCTTACCCCATTTAACGCAGATTACGTGATTCATATCCTTCTCTCAGATTGTCCATTTGTATTTTTTTCCAATTCTCGCTGTCAAGAGTATACGGATATTCACATTTGATTGATGTTTTGATACTATTGATGTTTAGATTGTCAAGCATGGTGTTGTATATTTCTAAAAAGTTTGTATTTCCGAAAGTTTTATTTAAGTCTATTTGACCCAACTTGATGTACCCCAAAGATAACTTTGGATCTTGCCAATCATAGTTGTTGTCTTCGAGCCATGACTTGAACTTATCCATCTCGTCCTTTTTAAAACTATTTCTGGAATTGGTTATAGTTTGTCCCCATTCGACATCAAATTCTCCGGAATAATATTTCTGATGATTGATAGCAGAGCAAGTGGCCTCATCCATCTTCACTCCTCCCTCGTCTCTAAAAACTTCGTATAGGGTCTTGCCCACTTGTGACCAATGTAGGTATACTCCTCCCAATTCTCTGTCGTATCTGTTTGATTTAAAAAGTTCATAGTCATCTTCGTGTAGATCGTACCTGGGAGCATTTAAAAATGTGGTTATCTGTGAGGGTCTGATCCATTCGGGTTCTATGTGTTTTTTTCTATCTGCCAACACCCAACTTTCTATTTCATGACATATATTATTCAACTGCCTTATGGCATATTTGGTAGGATGATCTGCCTGTTTGTAATAGTTCGAAATATTCCATGCTGTTCCCTGCAGGTCCTCAAAATATCTGTGTAATAAATTGCAGGCATCGTGTTTTAATTTTTTCCCTGGCTTGCCTTGTCCTATGGGCAAGTTGGAAGAATACTGGAAATCGTCAGCAACAAAAGGATGTATTTTTTGATATGGAGGATCAAATTTAAAAGAGTTTATTTGATTGACAACTTCGTTCAGTTCTCTGCACAAATAGTTTAAATCTCGTTGCGAATCTGCGAATCCCAAAAAGCAAAAATTTTTTTCTAGAACACGTTTTTTTTCAAGATTATCTGTGAGTGCATCTAGCCATCGTTCCCCCATGGGGGTGTCGTATACACCGATCTCGTACTTTATATTGTTTAGTTCAACCTCAACTTTTTGTGATAGGAAATTATTTTCTTCCGTAGATGGCACTGTTCGCTCCGTGTTCTGCACATTCTACCTCAACCACGTAACATCTGTTATTAGTCTTTTCTCTGATCAGTTTGTCTGCGAAATTAAAGGCGTGTTCGGCGAACTTCTCCGCACCCACACCATCGAATACTCTAATTTCTGCTAGATCCATTTTTTCCAGTTCTCGGAATTTTTCAAGATGTGGATCATCCTTGTCCAATGCCAGTTTGTGATCGAAATGGTCTTCCAACCAAGCCTTCAAAGGTTTCAGTCCCCCAAAGTCCACTGCCCAATTCTTGTTGTCCAGATCATCACAACCAAACGTGAATTTAAATTGTAAACTGTATCCGTGTAGCAAGTGACAGTGTGAATGGTCTGCGTTGGGTTGACGGAACACTGCTGATAAACCTATGTTGTGTCCGTAAGTTTTTGTTGAATAGTATGGCATAGTATTAATTATACTTCTTATTGTTGTTCATGTCAATATCTAATTGTTCACACAGTTCCTTGATTTGATCGGACAGTTTGTTTGGTAAATTCATTTCCCCATCTATTATTATCTTGAGAAAATGCACCAAAACTCTAAATTCTGGTAAAGAGGATACCTGCTCTGTGTTCAGTCCGTTTTTGCTCATGGCATGGAGGATGTACTCAGTGGTGTCCGTTAGGCACTTGATACTTTTCTTATGTCTTTCTATCATATTATAAGTTTATATGTTATTTAGATTCTGTCAACTGTTTATCTACGAATTTTGTCAGTCCCTCGTAGGTTTCCTGAAAAACGTTTTTTTGTTTTTTCCATCCATCCGGCATCTGCCAATCTTTGTGATTGACTATTATCCAACGACAGTTGTCCAATTCAAACAGTTTCTGGAACTGATGTATCCAGTATCTAGGATCCACTGGTCGTTTGATGTACTGATAACCTGTGGTATTTTTATATATGTTGTTCACTTCGTTGTTTGTGCTGTGTAGATCAAAACCTATCATGAATACCACTTTGGGTTTGTAGCTCAATGCCACCACACCCGCATACGGTCCTGTGCCCCAATGGAATGGTTCATCGGGTCTTTCATCACCTTCGACCGGTAAATCAGGCAAAGGTTTCACATTGGGCCACATGGCAAACTGTGGTGCCCAATCTTTCCTTGTGTATATTGTAGTTTTTTTGCCCACTGTGTTGGCCGCTTCCTGACACATATGTTTGTCGCAACACACGAACGTTTCAAAATTATAATCTCTGAATTGTGCGTTACAACCTATGACATCGGAAAATTGTTTTAGTGTGGACAGATCGAATCCTCTCCTAGATTCACCGTTACCTATTATGCTAACAAATTTACTCATCGTTCACCATGTGCCATATTGTTTTGTAATTATCATATGCTTTTTGTAATGTGGGATATTTTTTACGAAGTTCGTATGCTTCAAAACCAAACATTTCCGAATCTTCCTGTAGTTCTCTCAATGCTCGAGCATGATCGTCCTCTTCCACTAATCTTTTTTCACCGTTCTTCATTTGTTCGTAGACAGTGTGTCCCCCATCAGGCGAAACAAATATGGGTCCGGAGTTGCTTTTTCTTTTCTTTCTTTTTTTGGCCATTAATACATCTCTCTATGATCTGCTCCAGGGTGTGCGTGTCTCATACCACCTTTCTTTTTGGCATCACCTTCGTGTCTTGGTATGAAATGAATGTGCGGCCACATGATGGTCTGTCCAGCACAATCCCCAATGTTCATCCCCATATTAAATCCTGCCATTCTTTTTTCCTTGATCCATTCTCTTCCACAGAAGTAGGCTAATTTATAAGATTCTCCAACATATTCTGGTGTGTCTTTTTTTGGTATGAACAATATGTGTCCCTTGACACATGGATATTTGTCTCGAAATACTGATGTGAATTCATTCTCAAAGAACGGAGTATCGTTGCCAAGCCATGTTGATTCTTCGTACTTTGTTATTGTTTCAAATGGCTTCTTGTAGATAGGTTTTTTCAATGGCATTGGTTTTGATTATTCCTATCTTAATATTACTTGGTTTTGGATCATATCGCAACCGTATTTCTTGCCAGTATTTTGTTGAAGTGACCGATGGATTGTGTCCCAACACACCCAGTAGATTTACCAAGGCCTTCCTGACTTTCTCAGCACCACCGTGTTTGCGACAGGTGTCGGACCTTCCAACGTGTACGATTTTATTTCCTATCTTTATTTTATAAACACAGGGCAATCTTATCCATTTGGTTTTTGGATTACGATTATGTCGTATTTTATATTTTTCTATTGTGTAGAGATCTTCTATGCTGTACCACTTAACGTCTGTCATTCTTGATGCCCAACTGCTTGTAGACCCTTTGAACTTTCCGGGCCTGGAAGTAACAGTCTTCTAGTGCGTTGTGTAAGCCAGTCCTGTTCTCTGTTTCTCTTGGTACCAAAGAAAACAATGTTCTAGAATCTCTGATCTGCCAATATTGCCATGGCACGGGTTGACCCATTTGGGCATATAGATTTTGTAGTATGGCATAATCAAACAACGGACCTTGGCACCAGAACACGTCAACACCAACTGACCATTTGTTAATGGTTTTAATTGCTTCTTGTATGGATATACGATCTTTGTCACCCAATGCTTCTTCCATTATCTTGGGATCTTGCTGTCCCCACCAATCCAATGTTTCCTGCATCACGTGTCTGCCCATGGCAGTCTGTGAATCCACATCCATTCGAAAATACATACCCTGTGATGGTTCCACGGAAAGATAAGGATCAAACTTGACTCCGCCCACAGTCAACACAGTCGCATCGGGATTGGTGCTCAGTGTTTCCAAATCTATCATTGCATGGATGGTCATGTTTCTCAAATACTATTTGGTATGTTCCAAAGGCACAATTTTAATCTTGATTCATTGTCAACAAGAAATTTTATTGCCTTGGTTTTGGAATCATCTATCCTCAAACCAATGAAGTCATCACTGAACCCAACTTTTTCATTGTCAAAATATATAGGTCCGTTTTGAGGCCTCACCGGAATGGTCCAACCTTCTTTTCTCAGATTATCTTCTATTTTTGGATTTACCCAGATGTCCATAATTTACCTTTCCTTAATAGTTAAATTATAGCAGATTTTCTGTGTTTGTCAATTAACCAACACCCAGGAGTGTGTCCAACGGAATGGTAATATCCTCTTTTATTGGAATTTCCTTTAGATCATTTTCTCTGTCCAGATATTTGTAATCAATCTTGATGGGATCAAACTGTTTTAAAAAATCAAAAACAACATCGGTGTTCAATGGACCACAAGTGTATACGTCTAACTGTAACATCGAAGGATCATTTTCATCCCATGTGTGCATGACAATATGGCTTGTTTCGATTATGGCGAAACAGGTCAAACCCCTGTTACCGACCATGTCCACATATCGAGCTTCGGGACCGAATAGTATTTTCATGTTGATGCCCTGTATCAATTCTTTTAAAAATTGTTTGGCTTTGTTTTCGTCTTTTGGAGGATTGTTTACTTCGGCACGAACAATCAAATGCTTATGTACAAGTGTGCTCATTCATTCACCTTTTCTGGTTGGTTGTAAGTTGATTATTTAACTACAAAAACAAAAAAAAGTCAATTATGATTATTCTCTAAATTTAGATATGTCTTCCAGTCTTTTCATTTCGATCATGTCGAATTGTTCTCTGGCACTTTGTAAAAGATCTTTTCCGACACACCACATTTCGGCCGATGATTCTGGTGCTCTTTTCTGCATTTCATCTAGATACACTTGAGAATATGCTGTACAAGTTACATCGTTGTCAAAAGGTTGGTCGATCCAACCCATGGCACAAGTTCCTGCTATGCAAAAATAAACAACTGCAAATAGTGTCTGCACGGATTAGGCCCCCGATGTGGGTTTGATCCAATTTTCAAATTCGTCTTTTGTAAGGCACCAAACTTGACCACTGGTGTTAGGATATGTTTGTTTTGCATACTCGGTCACAATTGTCGCTTGTTCCAAACATTCTTTTTCAGCATCATATAGTTTTTGTTCGTAGATTGTTTGACAATCTGTGCCCCAACAAATCATGACTACTAGTATCCATTTCATAAAAGTATTTAATTTCGCGACCAAATCATAATACGAGCACTTCATAAATACACACATATTATGGATTTTGTAACACTAATAGCAGAAGTAGGATTTCCTATCGCAGGTGCCATAGCGGCGGGTGCCTTTGTGTTTATCACATTAAAATTTATTTTGGCTTCAGTGACCGGATCAGTGAATAGCCTTAAAGCCATTATTGGTGCACTGGACAACCGGGTTCAGACCATGAACAACGATCTGGTGAAAATTGATGCTCTACTGAGTTACGTGTTGAAGATCAGACCAAACGCGGACAGGATAGCCGCCAACGAGGGAAAGAACGATGCTCGCCGAGACTAGTGGCATAGCAGGAATGATCAAGGACTTTGGGTTCCCCATAGTTGCGGCCATGGGACTGGGCTACTTCGTTTTTTACATCTGGAAATGGGTGACAGAAGAGATCAAACCCGTGCTGGGTGATGCCTCGAGCACACTGATCAAACTGGTTGATCGTATCCGCATGCTGGACAATGATATGATCAGACTCAACACCAAACTTTCGATGGTTTTGGAATACAAGGAAGAGATCGTCAAAGCCGGACGTTCGGATGAGTTGGACGAGATACTCGCAAAATACAAGAGTCATTCGCAATCTTTCGACTCCACGGGTGATACCAAAAAATAATTATTTTGTTGTTGCTCGGAACGTTCCGTCCCAGTCTTTAGGTTTGCCTGCTTTGATACGAGATTGCATATTGTCGTAATAACCTATCATGTCCTCGTGGAACTCCTTGGCTATTTCTAAATTTTTCAGTGCTTTTTTCCAATCACCTTTATAATACGATTCAAGGAACTGTTTGTGATGTTCGGTCTCCCGTCCCACAGTATAAATTTTGACTCCAATTTTTTTACCTTTGACGGCTATGCAGTCCAGTTCGAACACGTCGATGTTGCTCCTGACCTGTTCCGCTGTTTCTGGTCCCAGCACTATCTGAACACCATATGTCTTGCTTTGTCCTTCCAACCTTGCGGCCAGGTTAACACCGTCACCCAGACAGGTGTAGTCGAATCGCTGATCCGATCCCATGTTACCCACCACCACTTCAGCAGTGTTGATGCCCATGCCCATGCCGAACGCCGGTATGCCCTCCTGTTGTATTTCTTCATTGAAACTTTTTAAACTATCCAACATCTTTATGGCCGTGTTCACGGCGTTCTCTGCGTGTCTGGTGTCTTTTAAAGGAGCGTTCCAAAAAGCCATCTGTGCGTCTCCTATGTACTTGTCTATGGTACCATTGTTCTCCAGTATCTCTCGTGTCATGGCGGTCATGTACCTGTTCATTATTTTCGTGAGTCCCTGTACGTCTCGGCCATAGTGTTCCGATATGGCGGTGAATCCCCTGACGTCAGTGAACATTATGCTCAACTCTCTGGAGTCTCCGCCCAACTTCAACAGGTTGGGATTCTTCTGTAGTTGTGCCACCATGTCAGGTGATAGGTATGTGCCAAACTGTTTCTTGATCTGTTGTTTTTGTAAAAACTCAACAATGAATCTATTGAAAATAGCATGAAAACTTGTGATGGTAATTACCAAATACAACCAACTGATATCCCACAGTTGTAGGTGCCTAGTAAATGCAAAATAACTGGCGTATGCCGACCCAGAATAAATTAGTAGTAGTAGGGTGCCTATCAGCCAGTATGGGGCGTAAGCGGCGCTTAAAATTAGAATAAAGGCTATAATAGCGGTGCTTATATACTCTAAAAAATTCGCATAATCAAGCCTTACAATAGTGTCTCCATTGATGATTGTTTGTAGAGAAACAGCAGTGGTAATATGAGAATATTCTTCACCATTGGGTGTGGCTATCACGCCTCCCAACCCTTCTGCGGTAATACCAACAATAATTGTTTTGCCCTGTAGAGATTTGAAATCGTCCACTACACTCACAGTTTCAAACTGTTTGTTCCATCTCAACCATATACGAGCATTGGCATCTGTCTTGATGGTTTGATACTTAGGAATACGCATGGCAATGATTCCACCTTCGCCTGTCTTCACTTGATATGATGGATCTCCAACAGCAACACGAATTGTTTCTATCGCAATGGCAGGATATATTTCTGTGCCCACTCGCATCAACAGAGGTAATCTTCTAACCACTCCGTCTATCTCTGGTGCTGTGTTGATCACACCCACACCGTCGGCAACCTCACCAATGTCAGCGATAGGTCCCAACATACCCGGCCATTCAAACAACCAAGGCATGGGATCTCCAATTTTAGCAACACCTCTTGGCACTGCATTTCGATTTGTCTGTGTGGTTCCTACCTGTGCTATGATCACACCATTGTTTTGTAAAGCGTCTGTCAATGCTTGATCACCACCCATCCTGTCTGGTTCTGAAAACAGTATGGGCAACACGATAACACCCGCGCCTGCTTCTCTCAATCTCCAGATAACATCTGCTATCACATCACGCTTCCAGGGCCACTGTCCATACTGTGCAATGGCACGTTCATCTATTTCCACAATGGCCACATCCTGTGACACAGTGGGTGTGTCATACTTCTGTATCAGATCAAACGATTTCAGTCTGGCAGTCTGTTTGACAAATGGATCATTGAATCCCCATGCCATCAACACTGCGAGTATTATGACACTGAATATCCAATGTGTTAAAATTTTTTTCATTGATTTTGTTGAAAACAGCCTGCAACCACCGAACAATACTGTGTTGGATCATTTGAGATCAATATCTTTTCTGAATCTTCTATAGGTTCTTGAAATGGAGTATTGGTATTTTCTGTGGTTATTTCTTCGGTTGTCTGAGACTGTGTCACATAGAGATCATTGGCCGAAACTGCCGTGATGAACAACACACAGAATAAAAATGTTCTAATCATTATGTGTGTATTTATTTTAAATGGGCAGTTAATTTTGATTGATTGTAGTGGTGCCACAGCCGTTTGCATTGGTGCAGATCTGATTGAGTGAATATGTTTGATCAGTGGAGCCTGTTTGATCCAGATCCAGCGTGGCAGAATATCCCGACATATCAATGGTGGCAGAGTGCGATCCAGAACCATCCTGATTGATGTCCACAGTTTGATTACTGCCCACAGTAACATCCAAGAAGTGTTCTCCCGTGCCCTGTTGTAGGATATCCACAGTGTTGCTGGCTCCATTCACGTCCAGGAACAGCATCTTGTCACCATCGTCCTTTTGATCAGCGTAGGCAGTGTTTGAGTTACCCGCGATATCTATCTCCATGTAGTGTCCGTTGCTACCAACGCCACCATCGTTCTCTTGTAGAATCCCTAGGGTGTTGTAGTTGCCCACCACGTTGGTTGAACTGCGATGCCCACCCGCGTCATCCACATTGTCACCCTGTCTCACTGTGATGGAGTTGTTGGTGCCGTTGATGTCCAACAGTGTGACGTTGTTGTCACTGAATGATCCCGCTGAATTTCCCTGCGTGATTGACACGGTGTTGTCGTCGCCTGTGATCGTGGCATCTGTCAAATTGGAACTGGTTGATCCTGTGCCCGCCACCAGGTTGTCGTTGTCGTACTGTGTAATGTCTATGTCCGCCCTATCACCGGACTGCGTCACGTATATGGCGTTGCCGTTGGTGGTGATGTTCCTGGCGTCTGTTCTCGATTGAAGTTGTGCGGCTGTGGGATCACTGGAGTATGTGGG
>Ga0222719_10001503_pt1 | contig 22437 bp, 27 predicted proteins | sample C33_34DmetaG_FD_165039 | JGI IMG/M metagenome (GOLD analysis project Ga0222719, IMG submission 165039) | Estuarine water microbial communities from San Francisco Bay, California, United States - C33_34D | ecosystem: Environmental > Aquatic > Marine > Unclassified | place: USA: California...
GTGAACTTTGAGAGTTCATAACATATGTTGTTTACATTTATTCGTATGCATATTTCACTTTGTCAAGACCATCATATTTACGATTTCTGTTCCAGGTAGTATCACAATAACCGTAGCCGGTTCCACACCAACCACTGTCACTACAACCTTCAAACGATACGTTAACTGCTTCAAGATCTTTGTCAACTTGTTTAAGTTCTTGAAGTAGCCATTGGATGTCGTCGTTAATAGGATCGCCCGTGATCATTTTGTCTTAAATTATAAATAATTAGCTACAACTTAGGTTTCTTCTCTGTAAGATATTCAGATGCCTGTTTGGGTGTTTTGCAAATTGTATCACCACAGTGATCCCTATTTTGGTAAATAGAATTGATAGATGTTACCATGTCCTCACATGTCTTCAGATTCCAGCGCCCGAGTTTAGGTTTTTCATCTTTCAAAAAAATACTTGCAATTCTTTTAATCATTACTATCATAACTACCCATTTCCTTATCTATATATTCTTCCCATTTATCAATTCTTTCTCTCATCTTCTTTAAAGTCGCTTCTTCATCGTCGGTTTTCAACCTAAATACAGATTCTAGCGATTCCCGTTTGTATCTCGCTGCGTCACGCTCTTTGTCTATATCCCACGCATCTTCTTCGGGGTCACCAGCTCTCCAATTTTTATTTTCGTTAATACGACGCTGATCGTCTGGATCCCATGCATCTTCACTTTTATGTACACGGGCTGTAACCCGTCTACGGTGTGTCTTTAACGAAATCGGTACAATTATCTGGCGAGACAACATACCTATACTATGGGGCTATACTTTAATTATATGAATAGGTCTCTCGGTTCGTATAATATAAAGTGCAGTTTTCAAAACATTTTTCATTAAATTGGATTTCACCATAATCTCACTGTGATCAATAAACTTTTGGCGGCCCGTGACTAGGCAAAATCATACCGGGTTTCATATCTAGTTAGCAAACGAGCGACGCCGTCGAGAATTTCCGCCTGGACCTTTACCAGCTCGCGCGGATCGTCGTACGAGTGACGTAGCGATGGTGTTCGTCGTAAAGCACCGACGGACGAGCACGGAGCGTCGACGAGAATCGCATCGAACGATTCCGAGGCTAATTCGTCGTTTTTTGGGTTCTTGACGATCCATCTTGAATATTCGATGGATTTATCCTTCTTAGGTGATTAATATTCACCTTTAAATTTTTCTTAAGAGCCATGAGAGCCGATTTTTTCATCATATTATAAAGGTCTTTGTCGGTTTTAGGTGCCATTACGGCACATTTTCCCATTTGACGTTTATAGTATGGTTTCAAATTTACCAATTTTCTTGTGGCAAACATTATTAATTTTATAATTCTAATTTTTAAGTTATATGGCTACAATCCCGACTCAGAATAGGGGAACATGGGGATGGAGCGACTCTGTTAGGAGAAGCGATATGACACCAACCATCGCAAGTCGGCCATTTAGCAACTCTGTGTCAGGCTTCCAAAAGCCCTGGACATATCCTTCATCTTTAGGATTCGCCGCTGTTCCGAGGAACGCCAAACTGGCAACAGCGACAGAAAGACCAACATTGTCATGGAACTGGGTACTGATGGAGTTTCCAGTCATAACCTCATCAACCACAGCGGAGGTGAAACCAATCATAGCAGCACGACCATTTATGCGCTCGGCCATAGAAAGAAAGTCATTGGGGCGCTCAACAGGTTTAAGTGGGGGAGCCCTAACAGAAGAAGTGGTTTTCTTCACAGTCTTGGTCTTCTTCGCAGACCTATTGGGTGCGAGGGCGGGCTTTGTGGATGCGTGGATAAGAAGGCTCATTTATGCATAAGATATGATTCGAATCTTTAATATTCTTTAATTTAATGTGTCTTCGTGTATAATGAAATAGACACGAATGATACTATAAGGACAGCTGCGACGAATCCAAGCCAAAATGTCCCGCTGGTAAATATACATTTTTCTTCATGAACCGTACACTCTCATTCCAATCGACGGCCATTCATACAATAATGTTATGTTTTTATCGTACAGCTCCTGTCTGCGAAAATAATATAATACACCGTGATCAATGCGAGCGACAATAATAAGGGCTTCGTTCTTTTTGGTAACGCCGTCAATAATAAAACATTAACGAACAAAATATGTAAATAAAAGAATTGCGCATACTCTGGTACGGCTCTCGACCATCGTTTTATGTTCATGTTACCCGGAAAAGACACAAAGACCGTTTTTTTATTACGGGAGTTCGGATACATATTGCGCACCACCGAGACTGTTGTATTCAGTAAGATTTGTGTCGTCCGACCAAAATCGAAATATTTGGTCACAAAATGCCTTCCCTTTATAATAACCGGAATTATGCATATTGCATTTGGTATATGTAGGCAAATTCGGCATGGAACAACGTTTTTTAACTCCATCTACGTCACCACATCTCCGCGGCCAGATCTCGGGAACAAATTTCATCTCATCACATCTTATTTTTTTATGGGGAGCCACACCTGAGCAGGATCCGACTAAACCACGTGAAGAGTAAGCCCAGCCATCTTTGCATTCGCCGTACGCACTCCATATAGTTTGGTAACAACAATCAATTTCTCTGGTAGTTGAAGTGTCTTCACAAGGGCCTGTCGATGTTCGCACCTGTGTCTGCTTACCATTACTTTTACAAGAACCGCTGTTTACCCACCCCGTTTGGTAACAACAATCTGTAGAACTATCTTGTTCTTCCTTAGTTACATTTCCACCACGTGTCACTGTGCGCTCTTCGATAAGCTTTCCCTGCCTCGAACACCTATCAGTCACGGTCCATGGTCCGTAAAAATTACAATCTATTGTTCTTTCCGTAGACAAATCATTGCAGTTACCAGCAGCTTCACGAGTCTGTAATTGTTTACCTTCGGAAGAACAACTGCCACTGTTTGCCCATTCTGTTTGGTAACAACAGTCAAGTTCTTCTCTTTCGGTAGATAAATCATCACAGTTACCAGCGGCTTCTCTGGTCTGTCTCATCTTTCCATCCGGGGTACATGTATTATCAACCCATTCAGTTTGGTAACAACAATCAAGTTCTCTTTCTGTGGATAAATCGTTACAAGAACCTGCGGCTTCACGAGTCTGTCTTATCTTTCCATCTGAGTCGCACGTATTACCAACCCATTCTGTTTTGTAACAACAATCTACCGTCTTAAATATTTGATCAGCGCTGCACGTCCCAAATGTATCTTGATAATACTTTTTAGTGCCAGATGTACTACAACAACTATCTTCTGTCGCCCAATTGCCATATTCGTAACAATCTTCAAAATCCGTTTTTGCGAAGTCTTCGTATCTGTTTGACTTATTATATTTATAAAAACTTATAAAATTAATATCTCTTAAACTTTTTGTGTCATAAGTTATAATTATTTTGTAAAATTTTGATTGTTTAATGTTATTTAAAGTTAATTTAACCAAAACATTATCTTTTAGATCTTCTGGATCATCGGTTTTAACTGTATTTTCTATACCTTCGTCGTCAATGACTAACAATTTCCATTGTTTTACTACGCCATTTACATTTACTCCAGTGAACCATGTAACATTTAATTCTATATTATCACCATATGCCGATTTACGAACTCTGTTGATAAGGTATATCACCAAAAAAATTATAAACAGAATTAAATAATCCATAGTTCTATTATAGGTTTATATTTTTTTGTATAAAATCATATCTAGTGAACTTTGAGAGTTCATAACATATGTTAAATATTAACTATACACCCAATCTTCTGGGGCATTATACTTAAATTGACTATTAATACAATAGGCATTACCACCACCACACCAACCATGAATACTGCAACATCCGCTTCTGCAACAGCCGTATCCACTCCCACACCGACCACCACTTGAAAAGTTGTGATCGCAAGTAGCTGTTCGGGTTGTATATGTATCTTCACCTAGACAAGTACCGTAAGCTTCTCTGGTTTGTGTGATAGTATTATTAATATACTGTGTACCTTCCCACGGTGTTTGGTAACAACAATCGATTTCTCTTTCGGTGGCCAAATCATCGCAGTTACCAGCAGCTTCACGAGTCTGTAATTGTTTACCTTCGGAAGAACAACTGCCACTGTTTGCCCATTCTGTTTGATAACAACAATCAAATTCTCTTTCGGTAGATAAATCGTCACAGTTGCCGGCAGCTTCACGAGTCTGTCTTTTCTTTCCATCCGAGTCGCACGTACCAACCCATTCTGTTTGATAACAACAATCTATTGTTCTTTCTTCTGCCTCACTTTCGTCGCAATCACCAGAAAGCATTCGTATTTGTTTTTGTTTGCCTTCTTCAGTACAACACCCAACATCATCCCACCCCCCTTTGAAACAATAAGTTGATCTTTTTGTAATATATAAAAGATACACGATCATGATCATTGCAATTATAACATAAATTTCCTGTTCATTAATCATTACTATTAGTTTATATTTTTTTTTGCGTTCAGGGTATTCTCACAATATATAGTATAATTATAAATGTTGAGGAAGCTTGCGGTTGATATGGACGAAGTCTTGCTCGAATTACTCAGACCTATGGCACGATGGAAAGGTCAAAAACTTCCCACAACACCCAAATATAAATACCTTTACAGGGAAATATTTAATGTTTCAGAACAAGAATCACAAAAAATTCTTCATGATTTCTACAGATCTAGAGACTTTTATTATTTAAAACCAATTGAAGGATCGCAATATGCAATGACAAAACTTAGAAAACAATGTGATAAGATGTACATTCTAACAGGTCGTCAAGATATTGTGAGAGATACCACCGAAAACTGGATAGATACCTATTTCCAAGGATTATTTGACGATGTGATTTTAACAAATAGTTTTACACCCAATGAAGTTAAGAAAGTTGACATATGCAGATCTCTCAATATTGGTCTCATAATAGATGACAGTGAAGACAACTGTTTACAGTGTATAGAGTCTGGAATGGATGCTATTAACTTTGTTGGTGAAGAAGTGTACCCATGGTGTAAAGAAAGTGATATATCTCTGAAAGGGTGGAAACAAAAAGTATTGAATGTTTAAAAAAAATATTGGTAATGTTTAATGGACAGGCGATATATCGTGACTGTTTTGTTTCTTTTGGTAGCTTACTTATATTTTACCATGAGAAGGTCAAATTATACAGGTTCACCGCCCGACATGCTTGATAACGAAAAATTCAAGGATATTGTGATAACATTTCCTCTGGATGACAGTAAACAAGAATTCAAGGATAAATTTTTAAAGAGTGAACAAGTTGCCCGATGGAAAGCTTATATCATTTCCAATAAAGGTGACTACTACGAGGGTGAAATTGATACATCCATGTCAGGTTTTGTTAAAATATCATTTAAAGAAATTTATTATGGTGGGGATGTACTCGGTTTTAATTTTCATATTTATTTCGACGACACATTTGGAAATTTAAATAACATATTTATCGAAAAATATATGAACACCGATTTTCAATTAGAAAATTCTGGCGATTCTATGTTTACTTTGACACCATTTTTTGCATCTTCGGAGTATAATAAAAGATTCATTTATGTATCATGGAAAAACGGTGATAACGTTGAGCTTTATGGGAAGAGTTGGTTTGTTAATATATTTCCACAAGGAAGGCAAAAAGTTGTACGGGAATTGACACATCCGGACTTGTTTAAAAATTCGGCGAATAATTCAGTCCGATTACTTATTCCATATGAAGTATACTTATTCAAAATAAAATTAGAATTAGATACAATTGTAGGCCTTAGATATGTATATTTATCAATCGATGAATATCAAGTATTAAATATAAGTCAACGTTATGATATATTTAATAAGACAGATATCGGAGAAAGTATACCTATAAAATACAAAAAAACAGACGAATCTAATAAGTGTTTACCCGCAGAAGGAGAAACTTGTGTTACTCAGAAAAATCCAATTTGGTACTACGACCCCGTTCAGGGTCGAATGCGGTGGTCGGACAGCGTTTTCAACTTAACTTCAAAAACCAAACGTTTCGTTGAATATGAAGTTGATGGTTTACCCATTGGCACGGGATATTATACATTAGAAACAGTATCCATACCAGCATCACATAAGGAAGAGTGTGCAGGGTGTCCGGAATGTGAGGTGGTAAGTGGTGTGAAATTATCGGAATGTAGAGCAGATGGTACTGTATTATACAGGAATGATGTGAATAACTTTAGTGGTGGATGTACAGCAGAGCAACGTGCGTTGGAGGGTGAATACACAGAACCGTGTAAAAAGAATAATTATAAAATTACACAGGAATGCCAGATTAATGAAAATGGTGTATATAAAACGGACACTGAATATGCATCTGTAGGGACTTGTATAGAACGGTGTAAAAATGACGAAAAATGTGTAGCTGTAACAACAGCAAAGTCTTGGAACCACATCCCGAAAAAATGTGAGAGAAAATATTGGGTTAATCAGTGGGGTGGTAAAACGTGGTACGAGGAGTGTACCCCAGCTTATAGAGTAACTGATCTTAATAACGGCGTCGAAAGCGAGGTGTGGACAACCAACCGACACAATAAATATTGTAAATATATTGGAAAACAACAAAGACTCGACTTATCGTGTGATACTAATATTACAGCGAATATGGGTCTGCTACATCCGTCAGAAGGGGGTGATTTAGTTACATTCAGAGACTAATTAAAAACTTTATTTTACAATCTAGAATATAAATTGTAAAAAAAAGAGATCCTTATGATTGCTCGCTCGAGGGTTCGAACCCCGGACCACAAGCTTACAAGGCTTGCACTCTACCAACTGAGTTAAACGAGCGTTTCTCCGTCTCGGGGTTTCGATCCCCGTACCCTACGGTTAACAGCCATATGCTCTTCCAATTGAGCTAAGACGGAATAAATCCGGCCTACTGGATTCGAACCAGTGACAAACTGATTCCAGTAGTTATTTAGACTTAAGTGTCTACAGTCAGTTGCTCTTCCAACTGAGCTAAGGCCGGCTATACTATATTATCTAATTGTGTGTTTTCTTTAACCTCATTTACATATTTGAACCGAAATAAGACTAATGAAAATAATCCTGCCGATATATTTGTAATTGTCATGGGAACAATATTATAATATATTGAGTAAATCAAACCTAATATACTGGCAATTAAATTTAAATTTAAAAATGCGTAACTCAGGGCATTGGCATCTTTATATTTGTATACATGAATCACTTCGGGTACAAACATGAGACATATTATAATAGAACTCACGAGCCCAGATACATCGATGACATTCATACTTAATCATTAATAAAATCTCGTGTTTAAGTAAGAATGTGGGTATTGATTTTGATATTTCTTTTATTAACATTAGTACTTTTCATACAAAGTCCAATCACAGAAAACACTGTGTGGACCTATTGGCATTCACCATTTCAACCAGGTGTTGTTAAGAGGTGTTTAGAAAACTGGGAGCATGTCGGTAAATGTAAAGATGTCAGAGTACTGAATGATTTTAATATTTATAGATGGATACCCATTAATGTTATAAATGAAATAAACCAAAATACAAAAATTAAAGCTAATAAATCAGATCTCATAAGATTGTATCTTTTGAAAACATATGGCGGTATTTGGATGGATGCAAGTGTCTTTTTAACACAAAAATTACACTCATGGCTACCCAAAAAAAGAGTATTTTGTTATAAAGCCGATCGTTTCTCTAAAGATGGTGTTACGTGTGTGGAAAACTTTTTTATAAAGGCTCCACCTAAACATCCATTCATAGAGGAATGGTATGACAAGTGCATGGAAGATTTTAAAAATCCAAATTACAAAAAGGATAACGAAAAATATAGAAATATTATTGGCAAAAATGGAGATTATTTAGTTCCATATGTTTCAAGTATGAAAATAGATATTAATAAATATACTGATATTATTTTAGAAAGTTCCGAAAATGGACCTTATAAAGACACGGTAAAATATGGTTGGGGTAATCCAGACAAAGTGTGTGAAAACATATCCTATTCGTACAAAATGGTTAAATTGTGGAACAAATTGAGAAATAGAATAAACATAAATAAAATACCCTTGACAGAACATAACACGAAAATACCAAAAGTTTTAGTTCAAACATACAGCTCAAAAAATAAAATTCCATCAAAAGTTTATGAAAATGTAAACAAGTATGCAAAAGGGTATGAACATAAAGTATTTGATGATGACGATTGTTATGAATTTATATCAAAACACTATAGTTTGGAATTGGCTGATAAATTTAAATCACTAAATGTGAAAGCTCACAAGGCTGATCTTTTCAGGTACTGTTATTTGTATAAATATGGTGGTATATATATGGATATTAAAACCGAGTTAATAAAACCAATTAGCGAAATATTTACCGATGAAAACAATTTATATACAGTATTAAGTATTCAAAGTGGATCAATCTATAATGGAATAATAGCTACCGGTCCGGGAAGAAGTATATTCTTAGATTTGATCAATTTTATGTCAGAAGGTTCTGATAAACCTCTCTATCTCAGTAATTGTATAGAATTTTACATATTATTGAGAGAAATTTACGACGAAAATCCAGAAACTGGTATAAATGATAATAATTTATATTTGTTTGACGAGGTGTGTGTAAATAATAAAAATAAATTAAGGCATGGGGGGCATGATAAAACTGTTAAAATGTATGATTATGTAAAAAGTTGTCACGATGGGTTTGACAGATATAAGCAATGCTGTCACATTTATGACAAGGGTGAGCCTATACTTAAAAGTAGGTATGCAGACTTCCCATGGAAATAAATATTACCACGGTATGTCTTTGGGTCTTCTTCGACATCCCATTTTTAAAATATTTATGAGATAGTCCATTTCGTCTTCGTCGTTTATAATCTCTAGCATTTCGCCAACAAAGTTATTATATTCTTTATGATTGCCTTCGTGTACAAGTCTATTTTCTCTCAAATTAAGTGTGTGTATACCGTGACGTGTCGGCATCATTATTATATTTTTACTAGAATTCATGTCATATCCAGAGTTTTTCACTGCAACGTGATTTTTAAATTGTCTAGGTATCACATGATGATCTTGAACTAAACCTGTTTTGTGCAAACCCCATCTTACCTTGAAATCTAATCGGTGTAGAGAATTATACCTCATTTTATAATATGTACGGATTTTTCTTTCTCTCCTCCTTAGTCCTGATAAGTTGAATTGCTACAAGGAACATTAACATAAGGAAAATTGAATCTTCTATATCTCTTGTGGCGGCATAAGAAAGTATCATGACTGTAAAAAATCTAAACCATTTTTGATTCATTAAATTCTCAACTCGACGGGGAGTTTCGGTAAGTCCAGATAAACCAAAAATTGATTGTAGCATGATAATCATACCATAAATAAATGGTGTTTCTATTTGTGTAGTCAACTTTGGAAAGTAATTAAAATTACCATGTGACACAATACCTGTAACAGAAATAAGTAACAAAAAAACAAGAACTATATTGTTCTGGAGAATCATTTATAATACACAAAGAAAATGATCCTAGTGGGGCTCGAACCCACGACATCGGCGTCGCTCATGTGTATTTTACTACACTCAAATATACATAATTGTATAAGCACCGCGCTCTAACCAACTGAGCTATAGGATCTCTGTTATACATATAGGCTTTTCTTTAAGTTAATTATGCTAATCTAAGAAAGTCATTAAACTTAATAATCCTGTTTGCACCTTTGATGAAATTTTTATTTTCTTGAGCGTGATCGAATGCTTCACGGACCATACGCTCAGCTAATATGGTGTCGTAGACACACGCTCCAGAATCACGGATAAGATAACCAGGGGTAATAACCTTAACTTCGCTAGAAAGATTAGAAGCGATTCGTTGATGGTCGCACATTTCGGAAACAACGACGACGGCGTAGCCTCTCTTTGCAAAACTATACTCAATGTCGGTAACGTGATTACCTTTCATGTCTGGCAAAATAACATTTGTAACTTTTGAATTTCTTGCAAGACCTGTGTGTATAGTTAATTCATTACTGTTTCTTCCTGGTACTTCTAAAAAAACAATCGTATTGGTCGAAATGGCTTCAACATAAGCGCAATCTATATATCTTGCAAGCTCCTGAATAGCCGATTGAAACCCGATCGATCCCAAACCCGGGATGTCATTAAACACTGTCTTGGCAATCCCTATGATATTCGTGTCTATTCTTTCATCGAGTGCGAGATCTCGTGCCGACTTCATAGATTCGTTACCACAAATACAATAAAGCCTGTCAAAATCTTCAAGAGTTTTAATGGCGGATTCCACATCAACAAAATCATATGATGTTTTCAGAATAGTACCCGGCCCTTCTTCGATATTTTCTTGGTCAAAATAACATTTAACGTTTTTATTTAAACCACGAAAACCGTTACAAAACCCGTGTACATTATTACCTTGATTTCTTTCACGAAGTGTAATCGATCGTATCAATGTATTTACACCCGGACATACTCCCCCCGCCGTTAAAATTCCAATGTTCATCTAACAATTAATAAACAATTGTTTTTAAATTTATTTCTTGCTTTATATAAATATGTCATTTGAACTCGTGACTTACGCCAACAAATCACAAGGCATGTTTGAAGAATTAGTAAATAATAATTTCAATCAGAAAGTGACTGTGCTAGGTTGGGGAACAAAATGGAATGGTTTTGGTGATAAATATAAAGCAATGTCTAAACATCTCGAAACCAAAAATGACGATGACATAATTGTTTTCGTTGATGGCTTTGATACAAAAATAAACAAAAGTCCAGAAGATGTTGTGAAAATATTTAAGTCATATGATTGTGGTGTTCTTGTGTCTAAAGATCCTATGCCATTTGGACCATTTTCTAAAATTATATTTGGTACATGTGATGAAAATAATACAGCTAATTCTGGTCTTTACATGGGTTATGTCAAATATTTGAAGATTATAATAAACCAAGCAAATGAAATGGATTGTGAAGACGACCAAAGAAATTTAAATGATTTGTGTAAAGTACACAACTTTATAAAAATAGATGAACAAGAAAAAATCTTCAAAAATGTACCACCAACTCACAAAGATAAGAAAAATAATGCTGTATTTGTATCATATCCAGGTACATTAAACGCTCATCGCATAAAGAGAAGTATTATTGAATATACTCAATTTTTGTATATTTACATAATAATTTCAATAATACTCGGTTTGGCTATATTTCCAAGACTCAAATATATTTTAGTTCCGGCTTTAGTTTTATTTGTTATATTTTATAGTGTATTTATCGACAAAACATGCAACGAAAGATTAAGTTGATTCTAAACGTCCGAGTTCTATATTCTCTAATCCATCTCTACTTCGCCGCCCCTTTATTACACCTGATACGGCACTGACCCAATTTCTTATAGCTTCTCTTTTATTAGAACTTATAGATACATCATCCGGGATAATATTCAAACCGTTACAAACGTCTGGTTTATTATCTCTGTCTGGAAATTCTTCATTAAAAGCTTTTATACTTAATGCAGGAATATCTGGTGCTTCGTCCAACAAACGATCATATTCTTCTCTAGCCTTTTGAACAAATTCTACAACATTTGCACGATGTTGTACATCAAGTGATAATTCCATATCAATATTTCTGTAAAACTTAGAATACAGAATACACATATTAGAATGTGACTCGGATAATCGCTGACTTTGACTGAATTTAGATATGGATGTCAAAATACCACCCAAAACATTTAAGAATGCAAACATATATTGCACAATCATAATCTTTGTTTTTGTAGAATCGTCTACATTATCATTACCACTTGGATTCAAAACAGCAAAACCACCCACACCGGTGATACTCGAAATTACAATACTTGGATAGGATAAATAATCATGTTGTTTTTTAAAATGAAGTCTTGCATGATTATGTAACCATCTGTAACCGGCTGTCTTTTCTGCCCATCTCCTGAGAAGGCTTTCTTGTTTTTGACACCAATGATCTCTTTCACGAGTTTCTTCGGTGCTCATACGTTTACGAAATATTTTAATCACAATAATTACAATTTATTTGTTCTTTTCTTTCAAAAACTACATTTTCGTCCGAATTTACATCGTACAGGTGTGCATACATTCCCGATTGATAAAGTATAAAAACATAATCACGTGTCCCATCTGTGTATGTATTGGTTGTACCGTATTTAAAATTATACACATTACCATTAATTTTTAATTTATCACCACCTGCATTTATTTGTATTTTTAATGTTGACGCACCTCGAACATTACCCAAAACACCGCGATATATATCAAATATGTTATTTTTATTAATCTCATTTATAGACGTTTTCACACCATAGTCGTACATTGAATATTCTGATTCGCAACACCCGAGACATTGTATATCTTGATTACAGGGTTCTAATTCGTATTCGGTACATGAAATTCCATTCTCCCATTCAGTCTGATCCATGCCTTCATTTGGATATTCTAATATTTCACGATTTCTCATCTTATAACCATAAGGTCCGCATGTTTTACTACATTCACCCCATTCGCCATAACTACATCTACAATCCATTTCCTCTTCTACTAAATCACCTGGGCCATTACATTTACTTCTTTTTATTTTCAGTGTCGTTGTGTCACACGGTCCCCACGGCTCCCAATCGGTTTCACAATGACACACGTTACCAATGCGACACCATGTACAATCCCTTTCTTCTTCGATAAGATCATTTGGTCCACGACATCTGGATCTTTTGGTCTTCGAAGTAACAACGTTACAATCACTCCAGTTAGTCCATTCTGTTTCACATTTACATGTATCACCATCTCTGCATATTTCTTCCGGTGTTGGACCTGTGTCTGGAGCCGGAGCGGGAGCTGAACCCTGGTCCTGGGTGGGTGTACTTTCTTGCTCACCCCCGGATTCTATAATTGCACTTTGGAGTGTGGTAGTTAAGACATCATCGATGGATGGTTCGGCCTCCGAATCTACAGTTCCTTGATCTGGATCAAAGTCAGAGGATATCGTTTCTGTTTCTAGTTGTCCTTTTTCCGATAACACACTATAGTCAATAAATTTAAAACACTTGGACCCGTCGTAATCCTTTATCTTAAAAGTTCCTCCTGTACACGTGTAACTCAAAATCAAACCAAAAAATAAAACAAATATAACAACACTTATAAAAAATGTTGATGTCACTGCAAAATATGACATTCTAAAATATAGTTACATTTTATTTTTTTCGCAAGTTGATCCATAAGTTTTTATATTTTTCAAGTTGTTTCTTAGTAGGTCCATGAGTCATTATATAATTTGTGGCATCTCGTCTGAATGTATTAGCTAAATTTTTATTAATACCACGTGTATTTATTTGTGTCATTATGATCTTTCTTTCGAGATCTCTTTCTCTTTCACGTTTCCAACGATTCACCATTCTCTTTTTGATTAAGTCTGCGTCTCTTTTAAAAGGGACACCTGTTGTTTTGTTTGTTTTCTTGATTGTGTTTAATCTAGATTTAACATTTTTAACGTCTTGATTTATCGACGGTATGACGTTTTTATATTTATTCATCCATCTTTTTCCGTATAATTTGACAATGTCATTCTTGATTGATTTTTCATCGAGGCGCCTCTTTTTTATGACCACATCTTTCTTCACATTTCTTTTCTTTTGAGCTACTTCTTTTCTGCTTGGTTTGGGTGTCGCTTTATTTACAGGTTTAGGTGTAACTTTTTTATTTCTAAATTGTTCTATCTTTGTACACAAAGAAATTTTTGTGTCTTTGTCTTCAACTTTTATACCGAGTATTTTAGCAATTCGTATGAGTTCCGTCTTAGAATAATTGCTGCATATAGATCTACCAACCTTAAAAGTTTTATTTGTTCCACTCAATGAAACATTTTTATTTTTGTTTGTGTTTCTAAAAGAAGTTGTTTTGGTATTTGTTATGGCTTTAATTTTTTTACAAATTTCTTCCTTTTTCGTGGTATTTTTTATACCAACAACTCCCAAAGTTTTGGCCAAATGTAAAAGTTGTGGTTTTGGCATTCGCATACACTGCTTTCCATCAACTTTTAATGCTTTTATTTGTGACGGAGTTAACTTCTTTGGAACTTTACTTTTTACTTTCTTTTTATTTTGAACAATTGTATTGTTTGTTATATTTCCAGTGATAATTATTTCCCCACTTTCATGAAACATGCGCATAAGTTCCATACCTTTGTTGTATGCGTCAACCATTCGTTCAGGTGTAGTAGAACCCGAAATCTGAATATTACCGGATGACGCTAGTATAAACTTATGGTCTTTGTATGTCAAATACATAAATGGTGAAAGTTCTGGTTCATATTTGCCACTTTGTCCACCATACTTTTTAAGAAATCGTGAATATAAAGAGTTGAAATTCTTAAAATATCCGTTGACTCTAAATTGACCACTCAGATTATTATATTCAAATGGGTTATATAAAAAAGATTCTTTGGCGGTATATGTGTTAACCATGTAATTTCTTATGAGATCAGCTTGGCGTTCAATATTTGTACCGACAAATCCACCAGAAAATCGAATCTTGCCATTTTTGTAAAAATTCACACTTACCCCCTTCTTTTCATTGCCAATAGTAATATCCAATGTAAATTGAACACTGAAATAGTTTCGATTTAAACTACCCTTTTGACCGTAGTTTTTTGTGGATATAAAACCTGTCTGAAAACGACCATATATACCCTTGATTTCCTTTGTTTCTATATAAAGACCATCTCCGATAGGTGTTTTGGGTTTGATCGGAACCATCAGTATCTTTTTCAAATCTATTCTCGAACCCGAGCTAAAATGCTTGTTGACCGTAGCATTGAACATACCAGGGTTTAATTTACTCATAACCAGACCCACATTTCTCACGGGACTAGGAGTAGACGATGTGTTGTTATCATTACTATCATAGACAAATTGTGCAAATTCTCCATAGTTGTTATTATTGACAATACTATTTTCTATCTTGTTTGGAAACTGTTGATTTCTTAACATTTGCATCTCGATATTGCGAGACAACTGATTATTAATAGTATTGGTTGAAGAACTCGAGACTGTGGCTGTGGGTGAAGGTGTGGTCTGTATCTCCACATTTGATTTTCTCAAGAACTCTTTTACACCAGAGCTCATATTAATAATTAGTACTATTTTTTTTTAGTAATCGTCTGTGAAGCCTAGGTTTTCTTCGACAATATCTAAACCAAAGATAAATGGCTGTCGAGGATACAAACGATCTTTGTATGTCATGGATTCTTCCCTGACTTCGATGTCTCTAGAGCTAAATGGACCCGCATAAAAGTCTGGATTGAACTTGGGTCTGCCTAGGTTATTTGCGTTACAGTGTTGGTTGAAAAGTTGGACAAAGAGTTTCTGCGGAACGCACAAGTCTTTTCCGTATACAATATTTGTAGACTCCAAGAAATTGTGCAAAGTACTCGCAACCATCGCAACTTGTCTTTGTATCTTCTTGAAATAGTCTGGTACAACATTCCATACATCCTTATTTCTGTAACGTTGAGCATAATCCAGATAAGCGCGTACACACTTATACAAAATGGTGGGAATCTCCTCGCTTAACTTTTCGTCAAGTTGAGTATCTGCATCCTTTACTTGGCGAGTAAAATTCCAAGGCAATACACGCCTGAGGACAGAACCAGAGTTATCTTTCCACCCCGGAACCTCGTTACCACCCAATACACCCGGTGTTTTCCATTCAATTGACCTAGCTTTCTCGTGCTTTACAGCAACTGATACATCTTCACCGGATACAATAGACTGAAACTCGGCTTGTTCAAGTGCCAAGTCACCCTTTACTTCCGGGGCAATAAACATAAGAGAATCACAAATTGCAGACAAACCAAACTTTCTCTCGACATTATTACCCAGGGTTGAAACGTCTTCATTTTCGTAAAACTTTTTGAAAATTTTGGTGATAATTGTACTTTTACCTGATCGGGCAATACCTTTAAAAAACGGTATAACTTGCCACCCGTCCATATCACCGACTTCAAAACAAAGTCTACCACCCATTACATATACCCAACGACAAACTTCTTCGTCGAATTTCTGATATTCGAGGATAGATTGCATATGTGGCGTTGGAATAGACCACCAATCTTCCATATAAGAATAGTCTTCGAAACGCTGATCAAAATACTTACAACTCACCAGTGTCGGATCTAGACAGTTAAATTGCTTACTTTCAAATGGATAGAAGTGACAATCATAAACACCCTTATCGGGAATCCATTCTTTTGCAATAAACACACCATTTTGAAAAGACCACATATGTCTAGTCTTTTTAATCTCGGGGAAGTCGCTGTCAACACAGTGTGTTAAGTGATTGATAACATCCCTAAATGCGGTACCACGAGAAGTCAAATCTTTCCAAACTTCAAAGTTCACTTCCTTTTCAGCCAGCTCATAAACGAACTCTTGAATTGTGTGTGTAGACATCCAAGCCCGTGTATAATGTCCATTCGAAACTCGTTGCACACAACATTTACCCTTGTATCGCCTCATATTCTTCTTAGACGTCTCATCAAGAACTGCAACAATTGCACGTTGGTAGGGTGTCATTTCACTTAATTTGGCTTCGTCCATTGGTGTGGCGTCGAAGTACTCGGGGTCTGCATCAAATTTTTCGGGGATTTGTCTTGGATGTAAAATACGCTCTTGAGCGTTTAAGTGTAATCTAATATTTTTAAATGCTTCGTTAATCTGTTTGATCAGGCGACAGACACGTTCACCTACCGATAAATCGTGATCCTCTAATTGATGCTCCATCAAATTTATAGTTTTTACACGACTACCCAAACTTTTCAAAAATTTAGTTTCTCTTTGTAACTTACCATTTACGGTATTCATCTCAATGCGCCTAGGAAACCCATCTTCTTCTAACTCAGAAGGGTCAAAAAATTGGTCATATCCAAGCCGCACGATATCACGGGGGTCGCAATTACCTTTCGTAAGAGACCACTTGTCCTCCATAAGTCCCAGGATACGCAATACTTGCTCCTGATCGAGGGTCTGAATTTGATTTCTCAAATTTTCCATCTCGGAATCGGTAACATTCGGATCTCTGTCAATGTAATGTGTATCCATTTTATAGCCTAATCTTATTACAATTCATTTTTCTAAGTTTATTTTTTGTTGACAGTCGAGAGTACCTTAATAAGAATTTTATTCTGAACCTCGAGATGGTGAGCTATGTTTACCAGGGCCGAACAAATTGTGTCACCATCGGGGGTGGCGAGGACCGAACTGAGAAGTTCCTCCATCTGGAGCGGTTCGTCAAAAATTTCCGGAATATCGGAACCTTCTTCGTCTGTCATGAGATAATCTTCCTCACCTTCGTCACTTTCGATAATTTCTTCGTGTTTGACATCGATGTCGACGTCGACTTCAGAACCAGATTCGGAGACATATTCTTCTTCAGGATGGGAGGACATTTTATCTTACACTGAGAAAACCGAAGGCAAAATTTTTCGCAGCGAGTGCGATTTCAGCCAGAAAAAAAATGTTGGTCTATAGTACAAAAACTCTCACAATGGCCGGTGGTCTCATGCAACTCGTCGCTTACGGCGCCCAAGACGTCTACTTGACTGGTAACCCGAAGGTTACCTTCTTCCAGGCGGTCTACAAGCGCCACACTAACTTCGCTATGGAAAACATTGAACAAACTGTCAATGGTACGGCTACGGATAATGGCCGTGTGTCTGTCACTATTGCGCGTAATGGTGACTTGATCGGTGAAATGTACGTTGAACTCAAGGCTAAGAGTTTGGTTTCCAAGACTGGTGATGCTCTCGACTGCAACTGGGTCGCCGAGCGTGCCGTTAAGGATGTTGAACTTTCTATTGGTGGCCAACGTATCGACAAGCACTACCAGCGCTGGTGGCGCCTCTACTCCGAGTTGTACTTGGATGAAGCCAAGAAGGCTAACTGGGCTAAGATGACGACGGCGTCTAACAACGCAGTCTTTCTCCCTTTGGCGTTCTTCTTCAACCGCAACCCGGGTTTGCATTTGCCGCTCATCGCTCTCCAATACCACGAAGTCCGTCTTGACTTCGATTTGTCGGGTGAGTTCACTCATTACACCGACGGTACCTTCAAGGTGTGGGGTAACTACGTGTACCTCGACACCGAAGAACGACGCCGATTTTCTCAAAAGGGTCATGAATACCTTATCGAACAAGTGCAGCACACTGGCGCCGACTCTGTTTCCTCCGCTTCCACGAAGCAAGTCCGCTTGTCCTTCAACCACCCGGTGAAGGAACTTGTCTGGTGCTTCTCCGAAGGCAGCTCCTCCAACGCCGCCCTCTGGAACTTCACCTCCAACACCGACAATGCGGCGCTCGTCCTCGACTCCGATCCGACGGCGCTTGCGTCTTCTAACGCTTTCGTGCCGATCACCCAAGGTACTGGCGTCCCGCTTGTTGCGGTCGGTACCGATGGCTCCGCTGCTCGCTGGGTCGAAGAAGGTGCGGCTTCCGCTACGGCTGCTGTCGGTCCGCTCGACACCTTCAAGCTTGTCCTCAACGGCCAAGACCGATTCAAGGAACAAACCGGTAAGTACTTCAACCAAGTGCAACCGATGTCCCACCACACGGGCTGCCCGTACCCGGGTGTGTACTCGTACTCGTTCGCCCTCAAGCCGGAAGAACACCAACCGACTGGCACGTGCAACTTCTCCCGCATCGACAACGCCCAAGTCGCTGTCAAGATCAAGGATACCGCCACGGCGACCAACACGATGCACCTCTTTGCGACCAACTACAACGTCCTCCGTATCCAATCTGGTATGGGTGGTCTCGCGTTCTCCAACTAAGTTGTTAGTTGTTTAATATTTTAATAAAATTTAAAACTAAATTTTTAAAATTTAAGATATGTTAAATTTTAAAAGTTTTTATTTATTTGATTAAGTTTTTTAAATTTGACGCCTTTGTCATAGGTACAGGTATACTCATACAAGATAGATGCTTCCTACAAACAGCCTTATACATATCATTTCCTCCGACGAGTTCTAAATCTTGGTTTTCTACGATTCGTTTTGTGAATGGACCGGACGTTCCGTCATTACAATCCATACATAACGCAGACAACTTAATGACTTCATCAGCCATAGGAATACAATCAAGAATTTCTCCGAATTTTTGCTGTTTGTAGTCTCCATCCAAACCAGTTACAATCACAGACTTTCCGAGGAAAAGACACATCTGAACAAAGTCTTTGAGTTGTGTAAAAAATTGTGCTTCGTCGATAGCTACTATATCAGCATCACAGAAACACTGGTCCACAATACAATGAGAAATGTGCGGAACTTTCAGACACGGAAACTCCACACCGTCGTGCGTCTTAAGGACTTCTTCAGGAGACCGGGTATCTTTTAGAGAATTGATGACAACAATTTTTTTGCCTATGACTTTGTAGCGCTTGAGTCTTCGAATAAGTTCAGAAGTTTTACCAGAAAACATATTTCCTATAATAATTGTGAGACTCATTTTGCCTTTCTATAAAATAATCTCATATTTTTATAATGGTTGATATCCAAAAGTGTTATTACAATGGACACAGGGGATGGATGTCGACCAAATCGGGGCGTGTTCGTTTCGGTAATAAGATCTTTCCAAACATTCTTGCTGCCGTTAAGTACCTGGGTCGGTCATGATTCTAATCATCATACCACCAACAATTGCACCTATCACCGTCGTTAATAAACAACACGTACAAAGATTGTCTCTACAGCTCATTGAAATAAATATAGATAATTTTATACTAAAATAAACCAGTAAATGTAATCAGACAGAGAATAGAACTAGCGATACCCACGAACATTTGTATTTTATTCTATACAATAATTAAGATGCCTCTGACAGATCGGGAAATTGCCAAGAAAGTGAGAGAACTGCGCAGAACCGAGAGTAAGATCTATGCACCACTCAAATACTTTAGGGGTCTTAGAACCCTAAAGTCTGTAGAGACCCGCTACAAGAAAATGCTCAAGAAAGATTACAAAGACTTCAAGACTGATAAGGGTATGAAGACTCGCACCTCTTCATACACCCAAAAGTTTAGAAAGAAGTATGGGTCGGAAGTGAAATCACTCCCAGAAATATCAAAAGCTACAAAGATTCCATTGAAGACTCTTCAAACAATTTACAATAGAGGCCTCGCCGCATGGAGAACCGGGCATCGTCCAGGAGCTTCTCCACAAGCATGGGGTTATGCGAGGGTTCATAGTTTTATTATGAAAGGGAAGACATATTACACGGCGGATAAAGATTTGAGGTAGTTATAAATGTTTTATTCTTTACATAATATATAACAGGATGTTATTGATATTGTTCGTGTTATCACTGATAACCAATATACTAGTTGGGCATCATATATCACATAAGAATGGTTCTGACAAACACGGTCCTATATATGATATGGGATTTAAGTTTTTGCCAAACTTTGAACAATATGAACATCTACCAGACTATGTTTTGATAGTCCCCATACTTTTTCTCCTTTCCAACTGGCCTTCGTGGTCAACTAATAAACGCAATTCATATTTAAAATTATTGACTATCATGTATTTTGCGAGAGCTTTGTGTAATGCGGTCACTATACTACCATACACAAAAGAAAAACCTTGTAATATCAGACCAGGATTTGGATACTGTAACGACTATACATTCTCTGGACATACAACACTTAATTTAGTAACTTCTAATTTTGTAGGGGCTCCTCTATGGCCTTTATGGCCAGTGTTAACTTCATTTGTATCTGTGATTACAAGAGATCATTATACTATAGATGTTGTCATTGCATGGATTCTATTTTTCGCTTTCAAGTGCAGAATCAAAGGAATCTAGAGGCGAAATTCTATCCTTTTCGGGTTCGGATTCGGTAATCATCATCCTAACAACTTCTTCATAAAGTACCGTAAGTAAGGCGAGTTTATATGCCAAAAATCCAACAAAAGTCGCACCATAATCAAAATCAAAACCAAATGGTGCATGATTCCACATTGTTTCAAAAATAGCCGTTCCGAGTGGAACAAAAAACTGTTTCTGAAATGATGATTTTTCAATGTTATCTACGTGATTCTCTAACAATGCAATATATGCAAGAGAAGATGCAACACCTAATGTAGAGGATACACCTTCCGGGGCTCCTTGAGTAATGAAATAAGTTGATGTAAGTGCTGTACCATATGTGAGAGTTGTTTTGTTGATTTTTCTTTTGAGTTTTTCATAATCTGATTTTGGAGGAACAATGGCATTGTGAATAGTCCAAGCTACACCCATTAATAAACATTAATTCCAAACCTTTATAAAGATTACAAGGGATTATAATCCAAAAATGTCACTCGGTGTTAAAAAACTTACGAATAACGCTATTCTTCCTACACGTGGTTCGAGTGGCGCTGTTGGATACGATATATACAGTACCGATAATGTTACCATTCCACCCACACATCGCGCTCTTGTAGGTACAGGGATTGCAATTCTTTTACCGGAAGGTGTATATGGACGTGTTGCTCCAAGATCGGGTCTTGCTGTCAAGCATGGTATTCAAGTCGGTGCAGGTGTTATCGACCCAGATTACACGGGTGAAGTTAAAGTTGTTCTTTTCAATCACGGAGATCGAGAATTTGTCATAAAAGAAGGGGATCGAATTGCACAACTTGTTCTTGAGCGTTGCGATACTCCCGAGGTTTGGGAGATTGACAACCTTGAAGAAACATTACGAGGATCAGGTGGTTTTGGTTCCACTGGCGCCTAAGTTAGCTTTGCCTTTTAATAAATCAAGTAACAGATATGGATCGTCATCACCTACTGTCCCTGTTGGATAAGATACAAGAGAAGTATGAAATCCAAGATGGAGAGTACAAAGAGTTTGCAGAAGCCATTGGTGGGAAGAAGAAATTGTTAGAATTTAAGGAAGGAGATCTGGTAAAGGTCAGTTACGATCAAATTGAGACCGAAGTAGATTTTTGTGACGATGAATTTCACCCAAAGATGACTTTAATAAAAACGTGTTCTTTGATATGGAAAGTGATACCCAATGAACATAGATTTCACGGTGGCAACTCACATGGTGGCAACTCAATTTCAAATGTTTACCTAAACAAATGTGATATACATATTGACGCGATGAACAAAATTGTCAAAGACCACTCCGAGGGTAATTTCACAATGATGTCAGTAAATTCAAATACACAACGAAAATCTTGTATTCAAGTATCTGATATAGAAATTATTTAGAACTTTTTATTGTTATCACAAAACCACATAGATTCTGACGTAGGCATAAATAGGATCCCCTTTCGCATAGTCATGAAAAG
>Ga0222719_10001504_pt1 | contig 22433 bp, 49 predicted proteins | sample C33_34DmetaG_FD_165039 | JGI IMG/M metagenome (GOLD analysis project Ga0222719, IMG submission 165039) | Estuarine water microbial communities from San Francisco Bay, California, United States - C33_34D | ecosystem: Environmental > Aquatic > Marine > Unclassified | place: USA: California...
TTGTTGGGATTGACCGGTCAAAAATGCGTCTATATGATGTAGAAGAAACTCAACAAACACTCGTTGATGACACACCGGTGTTTGATAATTCAGCGTCTGGTAATAGAATCAGTTCAGAAAAATTTGGTGATTTTAAGTTATGAGCGATCGAAAAATACTTTTTATTACAGACTTGATTGATCAAAGACTTCGCAAAGAAAAAGAAATCGAGTATTATGAGAAAGAGCTTCAAGAAATTACAAACAAACTCTTTTTCTTAAAAAAGGAAAAAGATCTAACAGAGTTAATTATTAATATTATACAGAATGAAAAAGTAATTGACGTTCGTGAAAACCTTTATGACCAAATAGGATTAGAAAATGACAGTAAAACTGATTAGTTACTCAAAGGGAGAGAAAGATGAAAGTGTCCAAGACATCATTGCCTATACGGCCCGTGTCTCGAATCCATCCAACCAAGACAACACCGAAACGTCAGAAAGATTATTACGATATCTCATCCGAGAAAAACACTGGTCACCATTTGAAATGGTTAGCGCTTGCTTGGAAGTAACCACGACTCGTGATATTGCACGACAGCTGTTGAGACATAGGTCATTCTCTTTTCAAGAGTTTTCTCAACGGTATGCAGATCCTACTGTAGATTTAGATTTTAAATTAAAAGATGCTCGACTACAGGACACAAAGAATAGACAGAATAGTTTGGATGTTAATGATCCAGACTTACAATTGGAGTGGTTACAATCGCAGGCAGAGGTAGTCAATGCGGCAAAGAATTCGTATTATTGGGCAATCGAAAATGGTATCGCTAAAGAACAAGCTCGTGCAGTTCTACCAGAAGGTATCATGGAATCTAGATTGTATGTTAACGGAACTATTAGGTCATGGATCCATTACATCGAACTACGCTCTGGCCACGGAACACAAAAAGAACACATCGAATTAGCTCGTGCTTGTGCTGATGCTTTAGAACCTATCTTTCCTATGATAAAAGAATTTTGTCATTAAACTAAAAAAACGTAAGTGGTTGTTTTCTTTTGAAATAAAAATGCACTTTTTCCTTTACATTCAAAGAAAAATAGTGTATAATAGATCTATAAAATGGAAAAGGAAAGAAAATCATGTTAAAGTTAGTCAAAGTTTCTGAAGGTTTCTACAAAGCTTCAAATATTGTTTCAGACCATAATGCATTTATCGATACAGATATGCTTGGTGACTTTCGTGGTACTGTAGAGATCGAGACTGAAAATGGTTTTGATGCTGACGAGTCTACAGGCTTTCCTACTATTGAAGAAGCTGCTCGTTGGATCGAGTGCCGAGTTGGCGAAGCTGCAGTAGGTGGTACTCCAGTTATCATGTCTACTAACTTTGATGGTTCACCAATGATTGAGGAGGCAGCATAATGGGACAGATTGTTCTAGGAATTATCTTTATGTTTGTTGTAGCTTCACTTCCAATTCTTTTAATTTGGTAGGAGTATAATATGAGACTTGAAGTTGAGATCTTTGAAGGCCAAGAATTTGCCTTTAAAAATTATAATATCGATCGTAATGAATTTTGTGCTCTCGCTTTTGCAAAATTTAAACCAATGTCTCCAGCCGCACGTGCTGCAGTTGAATCTTATGATGAGATTCAAAATGATTTGAAAGCTTATGAGGAGTATTACAATGCCAATTGAAAAACAACGTTATCCAACCGACTCTTTGATTGGAACATTTGAACGTGATAATCCTGCTGACATGGAACAGCTTGAAATGGTAAAGCAAATGGTCTTCCGTTTCAATAGCTGGCTTAAACAGTCAGGAAGTGATCAGCGATATCGCGTTTGTCTTCGTGGTCGTAAGCCATATAAGAAAATGAAAGTCAATGAAGTCTTTTATAAATCGAAAGGCGAAGTGTCTTATTCTTATCATGGAAACATCGTTGGCGGAATTGAAAACGCTTCGGTATTAAAGGCTTTTATTTACAGGAGATATTGGTCATGAAATTGCTATTTCCAGAAGATAGTATCGAAAATATGCCAGATTTTAAGTTTAATGAGGACACCTATATTGATGAAATCTCTGACTATATCATTGCGACATATAGCCAACATTATTCAAAAAACAATTTCCAAGCGTCAGAGTTTATCTATGACGCTGGTCATGGTACTGGATTTAATATGGGCAATGTGATGAAGTATGCTCAGAGATATGGCAATAAAGGTACTCGAGAAGACTATCGTAAAGATTTAATGAAAGTGATTCATTATGCAATTCTTCAGCTGCACGTGCATGATTCTGAAGAATATTCGGTGACTTTATCGTCGAATGAAGAAGAAATTGTTTAGAAGAGCAATCAATCGATATCCCATGAACTATTTGGTCCACGCTGAACAAAAGCTAAAAAGATATAAATTGACAATCCTACAATCCAAGCGGCCGCAATAGACTTAAAACTAATTAGAAATGCTAGCATGAGTGTAGCAATTAAACTAGTTATTTCTTTTCGAGTCATCTCCAAGTTCATTTTTCTTATCTTTCGCCGAAGCTATAGCTCGAGCTAAAACGATTGTTTCTTTTAACTGCTGTATTTCTTTTTCCATTTCAGTGCGTGGTATTTTTATTTCTTCTAATGTCTTATCGTAAAGATAAGCGTTAAAGAAAAGTATAGCAACTAATAATGCGATGATTGACAACAGTATTACCTCTGACATACATTACCATTGGCTTGACAATTGGCCTTTGACAACTGATTTACATTTCCACTGACGAGGTTTAAAACCTGACATAGATATATGTATTGCTTGAGACATTTCTATAGCTCGCGCTTCACATCTTTCATATGTTTTGTATGGGCCTCTCTGATCTTCTAGCACTAAACACTGATTGGGATCAGATATAAGACAAGCTAAAACTAGAGCTATATACATTTTTTCTTCTTTCTATATTATAGATTAAACTGCTGAATATACTACAAACATTAATCCACCGCCACCTAAGATTACACAACCACCGATAATCATCAGCATTTTAATCATTTCCCAGAACTCTTCTTCTTCTTTCCTCTTTTGAATTCGAGCTAATCTCTGTGCTTCCTTCTCTTCAACAATTCTCTTTTGTCTTTCATCCAAAATCTTTTGCCAAGTTCCTGGGCCAAACCTCATATCGATTAGGTTACGCATCTCTTGCATTTTTTCTTCAGCAAGTTTCGCATCAATCATTTCTTGAGCAACTGATTGGATACCGAACTGATCTTTCAGTCCCATACCAGTTTTCTTATTTCTTTTCTTTTGCACCTCTTCAGTACCGCTAAACATACCATCAATTGCACCAGCAATTTCACCGATATCTTTGGCGGTATCAATATTCGATTTTATGAATTCTACACTTGCCTTTACAAGTGCAATTCCTGCTAGAATTTCGGCTACAGGCATTTCGATCTTCCTTCTACTGAAGTTAGATGTGTGTCACTGTTGCTATATAACTAAATTCACTCTCTACAGCTATTTATAAAAAAGTATGTACTTTAACTGTAAAGTGTGGTATAATTACTATATAAATAAAGACGATTCGACGAAACTGGATGGACGTAGGCTGGACGTGGGGGCAGTACCCACCGCCTCCACCATAAACACATGGATAGACAAATTTGGATAATATATTTAATGGTGGTTTTAGTAGCAATTGCTATGTTACCATTTTTAGTAAGAGTTCAATATCTGCAAAAGTTATTGGTCATGTGTTTATGATGGGGGCGAAATAGGATCGACAGATACGAGAAGGCAGTGGAGAGTCACAAAAGTAAATGCAAACGATAACTTTGCTCCTGAGATGCGCCTAGCGGCATAATCTCTGGGCTGGCAACTTGCCTCGAAACAGAAAAGTTGCAACTAACACCACATTTTAATTTAAAGAAAAGAAAAAAAAAATGAATAAAATTCTAACTACTCTAGCAATTACTACAGCGGTAATTGCATCTTCTGCGCATGCAGAATCAGTGATCACTACTACAATTGGTGCCGAGCGTAATCTCGATACAGAAATTAATAAATTGTATTTTGGTCCATCGATCGCGTCTGGTGACTTCTCCCTCGACACTACTATTAATATGGTTGACACAGTTGCAGACAACATGAAATTTAACATGGAATCTGTAGATGTAGATCTAGATTATAGCGTGACTTCTAATATTACTCTTTATATTGAAAATGCATTCGACCAAGACATTAAGCACAGCGCAACAGTCGTCGGCGGAAAGATTAAGTTCTAAGTATGATCATATTTTTAGCATTGGCGAGTATTTTATTTGCCAGCGATAATGCAGAATTTATTAAAGTATCGCGCGAACAGATTGCAGAAGGATATCGATGGGTCGAAGTAGGCAAATCGGTTCCTTCTGGAACTCCAGCAATAACAATTAAAGCTAACAACAGGGAATTCATATTGTATAGATTGGAAAAATGATGAAAAATCATGTAGCATCTAAAAGAGTGAGCAAATTTGGAACGCAGCTACTGATTACCTTCGCTGCTACTATACTATTAATAGCTGGAATTAACGTGGCATTTGCTGAAACGATATGGAGAAGCAAGCCAGTCCAATGCGGCAAAGCAGATACTCTTTTACAGGTATTAAATGAGGCTGGAGAGAAACCCCTAGTTGGTGCTTTAACTGATTTAAGACAACAAGGCTCGAATATTTCTGATTTAAATCCTATCTATTTTTTCGCAAATACAGATACTGGAACTTTTACTATCATCGAGTATCATTTATCCGCACAGGAAGTTTGTGTTGTTGGATACGGCCAGGGCTTAGATTTTGATGTGAGATCTCTATTTGAAAAGAAAAATAAAACTTAATATGTAATTTTACATAAATTAAAAAAAACGTAAGTAGTTGAAAGTGCACTCCTTTTTAGTGCACTTTTTTGTTTACAAAGCAAAAAAACTATGGTATAATATATCTATAAAATCAAAAAGGAAGAGGAGCTTAATTATGAAATATCAAGTTTTACAAAACAAGAGCCAAAAAGATTCAAACGAAGCTTTCCACGCTCGGTTATATGGATATGTTGATCCTGCAATGTTTCTAAAAAATTATCAGATCGTATGCGAGATCGAAGCAGACGATTTAAATGATGTATTTGAAATCGGTAACATTGGTCCTGAAGAAAAGATTACTCGTATTGATCGCATGCATTCCATTTCAGTTGGTGACGTTATTCGCACACCTGAAGGCGTATGTCATGTGGTTGAGTCCTTTGGCTTTGGCCGTCTAGGTGAACAAACACTAATGAATGAGGCAGTATAATGACAGTATATCTTGACATGGATGCTGAAGAAAAGATGTTCGATGTTATCGAAGAAGCAATCAGAAATTGCGATCATCTAACAGATGTAATGGCTGAAGCAGTTAAGAATAAATCTCTTGTACCACATTGGAGTGTACAAGAAATTGAAGATGCCTGTAGCGAATACTGGGAAGAGTATTGGTCTAGCAAGATATAGAATAGGTGCCGGATTTGAAGAGGAGATATATAATGCTGCATTTTGTTGGTTTTCGAAATGATAATGATTATCTGGCTGCTGTTAGAGTTTGGGGTAAGCCTGACTTCGTTCATCTGACTCATGATCATCGTATGTATGGTGATGTTGATAGAGATAACGATACTGTTGTTTTCTCGCACAAAGCAGATCCTGATCGTGTTTCTCAATTTACTGATCAAGATCATATGAGGCATTGATGGCTCATAAATCAGAAATCATTGAAACCAAAGGGCATCCATTTGTGGGTGTCCTTTGGGAAGTTGAAGGTAGTAAAGGCAATCAATATCTAGTCGGCATGTATGATTCAGGATTCGATTGCACGTGCATTGCTTTTCGTAAGTGTAAACACATTAAAGCTGTAGAGCAAAAAATCTGTGAAGAAATTAATTAAAAAAAATGCAAATAAAGTGCATTTTTTCCTTTACAATCGGTTAAAAATAGTGTATAATAGATCTATAAAATGAAACAAAGAGGTTATATCATGTTGAATAAATCTGAAATGTCAAAGATCCAAGCTATGTTTATCGAAGCATCTGATGAGCAAATGAGTGAAATTGCTCAAATGTTTAATGATGCTCGCAATCTAAAGGTTGCTCGAGCAGCTAGGTCTTTTACTGTTGGGCAATCTGTCAAATGGAATGGTAAGCGTGGCTCAATGAGTGGCACTGTTATCAAAGTCCTGAAAAAGAATATTCGTGTTAAAACTACAAGCGATGGCGTTTGGAATGTCACCGCATCCTTGTTAAAAGCAGCTTAAGGGAGATTATATTATGAATGTAAAACAGACTATTTTATTAGGAATGTGGATTGGTCTTGGTTTGGCCTTAATTAATTATGTTGGAGGAATTGTATAATGGCACATATGGTAGAAACAATGGCGTATGCCGGTCAAGTTCCGTGGCATGGTTTAGGTGTACCGGTCAGCAATGATCTAACACCAGCACAAATGATGGATAAAGCTGGACTTGATTGGAAAGTTCGTGAAGTCGAATCATTCATCGAGTTTGATGGTAAGCGTATGCCTACCGGTTTGAAGTCTCTTGTCCGTGAAACAGATGGTCGTATTCTGACCAATGTTGGTGAGAACTGGAATCCTGTTCAGAATGAAACAGCATTCGAATTCTTTTCAGAGTTTGTAATGGCTGGCGATATGGAGATGCATACTGCTGGTTCTCTGAAAGATGGACAAATGGTTTGGGCACTAGCAAAAGTTAAATCAGACTTTGAGCTTTTTGGTGGAGATCGTGTTGAGTCATATCTTCTTTTCTCAAATCCACATCAGTATGGCAAGTCAATTGATGTTCGATTCACTCCTATTCGAGTTGTATGTAACAACACATTGACATTGTCGCTTGATCAGAAAGCAGAAAAATCTGTTCGTATCGGCCACCGTGTAGAGTTTGATCCTTCTTCTGTAAAAGAAGCTCTTGGCATCGCTGCTGAGAAGCTAAATACGTATAAGGACATGGCTGAGTTTCTTGGCAAGAAGCGATTTACGACTGACTCTTATATCGAATATTTAAACACAGTCTTTCCACGTACTGCAGACAAAAAAGTACAAGGTAAAGATCTTTCGATCGACACTTTATCGCGTAATGCCAAACTTGCCCATGATTCACTCGAATCTCAGCCGGGTGCTGAATACGCCGAAGGCTCGTGGTGGCAGGCATTTAATTCTGTCACATTTATTACTGACCACGTTCAAGGTCGTAATTCAGACAACCGTCTTTATTCATCATGGTTTGGTGGTAATCAGGTTCGCAAGCGCGATGCACTGAAAACCGCAATCGAATTTGCAGAAGCATCATAATGCGAGTTCTATTTGGTATCATGATAGTAGTCTCTATGAGTGGTTGTACTGCTATAGAGACTACTAGCCAAATATATCAAATGTGTAAATATCAGGACAAGTGTCCAATAGAAGTTATTGGTAACTGGTTGGATGGAGGTTAAATGTACCGTGTCAAAGGGTATTTTAAAGATCATATTATTGTTCGATATTTTATTGATCAGTACGATGCTATTGAATTTAAAGATACCGTGGATGCTCACTATCCACTCAAGGTAACATATGAAAAAGGAGTTTATCCAGTGAGAACATTAATTGTAAATAGTTGGAATGCTATAATGAACTTAGATTACAATCCACTTAAAAATATTCCAGACACGAGTACTCGCCATTTGATTATGCAAGTTCTTGCTTGGATGTGGTGTATTGTATTCGGTTTTATTGTGAGTAGCTGGACACTATTTGGTATTAGTGCTATAGCACACATTTTATTATTAGCTGCAATTGGAATTACAGTTGCTACATTTGAAACAGCTCGACGCTCACCACAATATTTTGGTGGACTGGGCAGAGGTAACGGAGGAGAACACGAATGAGTATAGGACGTAGTGCTGAAAGAGATGTCAAGGCGATGTTAATGGGCCTTGATATGATTAATTCTCAAATTGAAACATTATCGACTAATGTAAAATTGAGAAAAGCTGAACGCCGTCGACTTGCAAGGCTAGAGGCAATTAAAGTTCAAATGGTTGAGAATCCAGATGAATGTCAAAAATTGGTGAAACGATATAAGGAAATGTCATGAAAGCACATAGTGTAGAACAGACCGCCGCTTGGGCAAAAAGCTGGAATATGAAAGGATATGAACATCTATATCCTGAGAACCGTGAGAAGGCTCGGCAGTATGCTATTAAACAGAATAACGAAAATGGTCGAGAAAAACTAAACAAAAGTTTAACAAAACCATCACGTTAATTTCACCTCTTGCCGCTGTAGGACTTATTCCTTTACAATAACCTACACGCCCAGTAAAGAAGAAAGGGAGGGGATTTTAGTTCCCCTCCCTTTCTAGTCTAACCGGCCAAGTTATAGTTTTGTTATTATTTTCTGTTCCAGATTCCCCAGAGAACCCAAATAGCGATCAATCCCATCACTCCTTGTGAGCCAAGAGATGTGATCATTGCTGATACGTTAGTAACAACGCTAAGACCTTCTGGCATGAATGGCATATTGTTTAGCCCTAATGCTTCAGCTACAATTGCTAAAGCTGCTAAACTAATACCCAAATCAGCTAGACTACCAGCCCAGCCCCTAATATTATTAAGCACTTCCATGTGTGCCTCCTTTTTTTAGTGGCATAATATAGCTATTTTCAATTTATAGAAATTATTTATAAAAAGAATTTTTTCCGGCTATATGTCACAGTTATTTTTAGTATAAATAGCGGTATAGTAGTTGAATGGAGTAAGAAATGCAAAGATTTGTCGATTTTGTAAATGAAGGAACAGTGGCTGCTGGTGGCTTAGCCTATGAAGATAAAGTTCGAACTGCTGTGTCAAGCGCTTTGAAAAAAATGAAAGTTGTGAAAAGCGATTTGTATCTTAAACCTGATGAAGCTGGAGGATTTGATTCTACCGTGGTAGATATGTATCTCAGCTTGAATGGCAAAGAAGTTCCTATTGAAATTAAGATGGATAAGAACGCCCAAATGGGTGGTTCATCATTGAAGTTTGACGGTATAAAGTGGACACTTGCCGAAAAAGGATTAAAGAATATTGATCCTGATACTCAACAACTACTTATTGCGGCCGCTCAAGATAAGGTTGGCGAATATAAAAAACTAATGACTCATCTTAAAACGTATGAGCCTAAAGCACTCCATAAAAATATTACTCAAATTCCGTTCAGATGTACTAAACCTGCTTGGGAAAAAGCAGTTGCAGCTGGAAAACTAAAGCCGACAAATACTACAGTAAAATTCAATACGAAATTTATTCATGATTGGTATGCTGGTAAGGGATGTTATTACATACAAATTGGAAAACTTGGTTTATTCTACCTAAAAAATAATCCTCTTAATCTACCTATACCGCAGCTTTCTGGGGAAATAGAAATCTATTTGCGGCTAGTAAGGGGTGGAGCATCGATGCTAAAAACTGGTGAATTTAAGGGGGAAAATGTATCAACAGTAAATCTAAGGGCTCAAGGAAAATTAAAACTCAAGGGGAGATCTAATCTTTCTCTTGATAATCCAACCGACTGTGAAAAAATATTTTATAATATGTTAGGTATTAAATAGTGGTATAATAACTGTAGAGGCTGGTATGTACACGTTCAAAAAAATACTTACAGGAGAATGATATGCCGAAGATAGATTGGAAAATACTTCAGCATAACGACCTCACAAAAGATTCTTCTCGAGCAGAAATGTTTTTGTCAAAAATTAAAGGTAAAGATGAGTTCCTCACTGTAAAGGGATTAGTGAAGATCTATACTTATGAATATGATGACTTTTCGGTAGGCCTAAAGACAAAAGGATTCAGTAAAGAAGTTAAGACAAATAAAGGAATTATCAAATATCCTAGTCAATTCTATAAGACTCCTGAACTAGGCGGTAAAGGTAAAGGCTCGGGCGTCGCTGCTGAAAATGCTGCCCTCAAACTTGCAAAAGCTAACTTACTCAAAGTTTTAGAAAAAGAAAAAGATCCTTATATTACTCTTAAGATTGGTAACAGAACTGTACCGTGTTCTGAAATTATTTCTACTCCTAATCCGGGAGGAAGAGATCCTAAGTCAGACTTTGCGATTGTAGACTTAGCTGGAAATATGGTTGCGCATATATCCCATAAAGCAGGAAATGATGCAAAGGGATTCCAACAATATGGAGGAGTAACAGATCTGCCGAATGAACCAGAGATTGAAAAGTTCGTAAAAGATGTATTGAAACTTCAGCCTGAAGGTTTGAAGAGCGGTGATACTTTTTACAGAAAACTAAAATCAGACAAGATTGCAAATAAATCAATTTATGGCGTAGATTATGGAAAGAGACCAGTTACTGTTAATAATGTAGATGAGTTCCATCAGGGTACAATGAAATTTGTGAAGAAGGGTAATGCTTATATAATCACTTCTCTTCACAAAGGTAAATCTGGTGATGTTCCTCGAAGAAATCCGTATGAACCTATTCTTGTAGCTCGTTACAACCGCAGAGCTGGACGATATGGAAATATTAATATCGCTAATTCTCGAATTGGTATCTTCCCATTAGCAAAGATTACTCGCACAGCGAAAGAAATATAAATGGCACAATTCACTGGATCAAAATACATTGAAGATGATTTTCTAAACATTGCTCGAGGGCAAGTCAAAGGCGCATCACATGTACATAAGTTTGGTGCTGTTCCCGCGATGTCAAACGGACAGACAGGAACTATTTGGGATGTGAATGATACACTTTATCCTTGGACCGCGCTTGATACTCCTGCAGTATTAAACATTGAAAGAAATGATGCATCTGATGATGGTTTACAAATTACTGTTCAAGGATTAGATGGAGACTATAATTTCATTGAAGATACGATCACAATATCGGGTGCAGATACTGTAGGAACAGTTTTGTTTAAGAGAGTCAATCGTGCATTTATAACAACCGGTGCAACGAATAATGTAGGAATTATCGATATTGAAGCTGGCGCAGCCGGTGGAACAACCGTTGCAAGAATCAACGCTGGAAAAGGCCAGACTCTTATGTCTGTTTACACTATACCCGCAGGAAAAAATGCTTATATTCTTCAAGGTACTACAACATGTCAAGATGGAGCTGACGCAACCGGAGATATGTTCATCAAATATTTTGGGCAGGACGCTTTTCGAGTCGGGCATTCTTTTGAATTTGCTGGAGACGGTGGTCAATATTTTTATAAGTTTGGTGTTCCAATTAAGATACCACAAAAATCTGATATCGATATCAGAGCGACAGTGAGAAGTAATAATGCTCGTCTGACAGCAGCATTTGATATTGTTTTAATGGATGTAGAAGTAGATAAGGGTAGATGATGAACACGTTTAGCTCATTTATAACTGAAAACAAAAATACTCATATGACTCATATTGAGGATAAGGTTCTCTATGGCGGAGTCAAAGGAACAAGAGAAGCGATCTTAGCTCTTCGTTCTTTAAGAGATATGTTAGGAGGATCCGATGGAAATGTATCTGTTAAGTGGGACGGTGCTCCTGCTATCTTTGCTGGCATTGATCCTCGGGATGGTCGATTCTTCGTGGCGAAGAAAGGGATCTTTAACAAATCTCCCAAAGTATACAAGAGTGATGCTGATGTTGATGATGATACTTCTGGCGATCTTGCTGACAAACTTAAACTTGCTCTTAAACATTTACCCGAATTAGGAATAAAAGGTGTAATACAAGGAGATTTTCTTTATGGACCCGGTGATGTCGAAACTAAAAAAATTAATGGTAAATCATATATTACGTTCCACCCCAATACAATTGTTTATGCAATACCGGCTGGCACGGAAATGGCCAAGCAAGTATCGTCAACAAAGATTGGAATTGTATGGCATACGACGTACACCGGAAAAACATTTGAAGGAATGAAAGCTTCTTACGGCGTAGATGTAAATAAACTTCGTACTTCGAAGAATGTTTGGTCACAGGATGCTATGCTTCGTGATATGACTAAATATACTATGACAAAGAAAGAAACAGACGAAGTCAATGATCTTTTGAAAAAAGCTGGTTTTCTTTTCAACAGAATTGCTGGCTCGACTCTTCGTCAACTCGAGAATGATCAGCAACTTGCGCAATTGATCGAAACACACGGTAATAGATATGTTAGAGCTGGTGCACTTCCGCCAGATCCAAAGAAAAGAGTTGATGCTTTGATTCAATTTATTAACGATAAGTATGCAAAAGAAATTGCTAAAAGAACAACCGAAAAAGGTAAATCAGCTCAACAGAAAAAGTTAGACACTATCCTTACTTTTTTTGGTCAAAAAAATAAAGCATCTCTAGTACAAATGTTTGAATTGCAGAAAGTTATCGTTTTAGCAAAATTAAAACTTATAAATACTTTAAATAAACTAGGGAATGTTGATACATTCCTCAAAACAGACAAAGGATATCGAGTAACAGGTCAAGAAGGCTATGTAGCAATCGATAAACTTGGTGGTGATGCAGTGAAAATTGTTGATCGTATGGAATTCTCATACGCCAACTTTTCACCTAATATTCTTAAGGGATGGGATAAACCAGGGAGAAACTAATGGCAAAACCTCTGTCATTCAAAGATTTTATGGTAGTTGATTATCGTCCGGGTGAGGATGAACTAATTAATTACAGAGCAAAAAAGCGCCGCAATGGTGCTATGCATGAAGAACAAGAAGAAACTTCTGAAGAACTTTCCATCCAAGGTAGACGTAAACTCGCACGGTCAATGAAACGTCGCAAGACTCGCTTGAAAATGGCGCGTAAAAGAGCACGTAAAAGATTGGCGACAAAAGCTACATTAATGAAGCGCGCTCGTCGAGGTGCTCGCTCAACTTTTGCCGACAAATTAGCTGGTAAGGGTATGAAGAAGAGTGATGTTTCTGTCGCAAAAAAGAAGCAGATTGAAAAGCGTTTGAAACAAGGTGGCTGGCAACAGCGCATTAAGATTATGCAAAGGCGTCTGTTGCCACAGAAACGCCGTCAGGAAATTCAAAGGAAGCGTTAATGATTAATTCTTTTAAGAATTATCTAGTAGAAGAAGAAAAAACAGTTTATTTTACCTTTGGTAGAATGAACCCACCGACTATTGGTCATGAAAAATTAATGAATGCTTTGTCTTCAAAGTCTGGTAAGAATCCTTATCGCATTTATATTTCACAATCACAGGATCCAAAGAAGAATCCACTCCAATTTGTAGATAAAGTTAAAGCAGCACGTAAGATGTTTCCTCGTCATGCTCGTCAGATCATGGCAGATAAGAAATTGCGCAATGCTTTGGAAATTTCAAGTAAATTATACGATGAAGGTTTCAAAAGAATCGTTATGGTTGTCGGATCTGATCGTATCAATGAATTTGAAGCTTTGTTGAAAAAGTATAATGGTCAAAAAGGTAGACACGGATTCTATAATTTTGAAAGAATCAATGTTATGTCTGCCGGTGATCGTGATCCAGATGCTGAAGGTGCAGCTGGAATGTCAGCTTCAAAGATGAGAAATGCTGCAAGTGATAATGACTTTACTGCATTTTCTCAAGGTCTTCCTAAGAATGTTTCGAACTCAGAAGCAAAAGATATTTTCAATAAAGTCCGTAAAGGAATGGGCTTAAAAGAAGAAAAAGAATTTAAGAATCATATACAGCTTGAGTCAGTATCAGAGCTCCGCGAATCTTACATTGGTGGTGAATTATTTGATGAAGGTGATGAAGTCGTAATCAAAGAAAATGGCATTGTCGGTAAGATTAAAGTACTTGGTTCGAATTATGTGATTGTAGAATCAAAGGGTGAGACTTGGAGAAAATGGCTTACTGCAGTTGAGAAAGTCGATCCTTCGGTTGATTTATCATACGATATTGCACCACACTCTCTTGGTAAACTTACCGAAGAAAAGGATGAGCGCAAAAAAGATTCACCTCAAGATCCGGATATTAAAGATCGAGCCGGCACTCAGCCAAAAGCATATTACTCAGGCTTAAAGTCAAAGTCGACTAAAAAAGCTCGTGATAGACACTTCAAAAAATATTCAAAATATGATGATGACAATCCAGCTGCTTATAAGAAAGCACCGGGTGATGCGACAGCAAAAACAAAGCCGAGTAAGCACACTAAGAAATTTAAGCAAATGTTTGGAGATGACTAATGGCTGACGATGGTGTACTCAATAAAGCGCAGCAAAAGATTCGCAATAATCGAATAAAAGCTGTCGCTATGAAAGTACGTAAAGATCGTAAAGCTATGGCAAAAAGAGATGCTAAAGAAATGGAACGGAAAAATAAAATGAAATTCAAAGAGCATGTTCAAATTGAAGAAGATGCTACTGCGGGTTTAAAGAAGAAAGCCGAAAAATCTGGCATGCCATTGAGTATTCTTCGGAAAGTATATAATCGTGGTGTAGCTGCATGGCGCACTGGCCACAGACCGGGAACAACTCCACAGCAGTGGGGTTTTGCTCGAGTCAATTCATTTGTAACAAAGTCCTCAGGCACTTGGGGTAAAGCGGATAAAGATTTAGCAGCAAAGGTAAGAGGGAGTTAGAAATGAAAACATTTTTTGAATTACGCGAAGAATTAGATGAGGGTATTATTAGTGGAATTGGAAAGGCTGTTAAAAAAGTGGCCTCACCTATCACTAATAGACTAACCAGATCTGGCCGAGCGGCTATAGCCCAGAAAAAAATCGATAAACATGATCGAAAACAAGATCAGAAGAATACACTTTCAACAGCAAAGTCCAAAGGAATTAGGAGTTTTGGTTTAACTCAAAAATCTAGAGCAGCAAATGCTCAAAAGAAATTGGATAGAAGAGATAAAATTCAAAAGCAAAAAGATACTATAGCAAGGGCCCGGAGTTTAAAATGAGTTTTTTAATCTAGCATATTTTGGCAGGGTCTGGCCAAATACAATTCTTTTCTTTAAATCAAGGCGGAGCAACAGGATAATAAACATTCAAAGGAACAATGAAATGCCACTAAAAGTATCAGATGGAATGGGTGTGTGGATCGATGATTTTGCTAAATCAGATGCTCCACAATTCAAGGGTAAAAATAAAGAAGAGCGTCGTGAAATGGCGATCGCTGCTTATATTGCCGCAAAGCGCGGTCCTCAGAAAGAGTCAGTCGAAGAAGCTCGAGCTCCAAAGATGACATACGCTCTTGTTGGTGCTAAAGATATGAAAATCTACTCAATGGGTAGTGATGAGCGAGACTTGAAGTTAGACAGGCGTTCTCTAGAAAAGCGATTTAAACAGCCTCTTAAGCTTGCTCGCCTCAAGACTGCACAAAGCATTGGTGACAAAGTTGATAAATCTCAAATCAAAGAGAATATCGAAGAAGCTACAAGCCGTGCCGATCTTGCTCGAGCAATGGCTGCATTCCAAAAGCGGGGTGGTAAAGTTAAGAAAGTTGCACCGGGCAAAGCTGCTGGTTATCATGGCAAAGATGATCCGGGTAAAGATGTGCACGGTATAATGGGCCGGCCTGACACCAAAAAGATTGGTACTCGTAAGAAGGTCAAATCAATGGAAGCTTTTGAAGAGAACTATCAAGTTAATGAATCTATTGCAGATCACGAAGACGCAGCCAATGCCCATCAAATGGCAGCCAATAGCGCAAAGCAAGATTTAAGAGCTAAAAAGGCTCATATGAGTGCAGCTTCTCATCATATGGATGTAATCAAGCATTTAAATAAAGGAGACCGCGCGTCTGCAGCAATGTCTCACCGCGCTGCCAAATCTCAATCTAAAATTGCTCGTCGCCATGGAAATAAAATCTCTCATTCAGCTCATGCTGATACTCATGCTATTAGAACAGAAAGCTATAATGCTATTGACGAAGAAATGACTCGACAGAGTAAAACTCACCCCAATCTTAAGATTGCTGTAGGTAAATCTGCACAATCTGTAAAAAGTACTAAAGCTCGGATGGATAAGAGAAAAGCAGACAAGCAAGGCACACCCTTAGCAGCTAGTACAGTTCTTGGTGAATTGTCTCCAGAAACAGTAAAAGGATATAAGAAAGCTGCTAGTAAAAGTAATTACAGCGCTGCTCAACAGTATGCTCGTGTTGCTGCATCACCTACCTCGAGAAAATATAAGAATAAAGAGATGGATCGTTTGGATAACATTGGAAGAAAGCGTAAGGCAGGTTTAGCTATGGCAGATAAGAAATCCGTTGGTGAATCTGTTAATGAAGAAATGATGTTTAAAGTTTCTGTCGACGGTTTGCCACCGATGATCATGCTTGGTCGTTCTCCCGGTGATATTAAAGGACAGCTTCGTAAGATTGTTAAACAGCCTTCAATGATTACAGATGTCGAAAGAATGACAAAAGCTGATGTAAGAAAGCGTTATCGGGATATGGCTAAAGGTGATGAGTCTATCGATGAAGCAAGGGTCCTTGGCGGAGCAAGGGAAATCGATACAAAAGCTATGTCGGCATACATGAAATACGCTAAAGCGAAAAAGATAGATGACGACAGCATCCGCATGACAGTTGATAACCCAAACCATCCTGAATCAAAACGGATGATGAGAAATAAAAATTTTGCAACAGCACTTAAAATGTATAAGGCAGCAATCAAATGAAAAAGCTTACAGAATTTCGCGCACCAGACTTCGGCACTGACGAAGCAAAGAAAAAAGCTATGGAGATGACTCCTGGGCAAATGGAACAGGCCGAAAAAGATCCCGGTGAATATGATGAAGAAGGTTCTATGATGAAGGACCAGCTTGACATCGTGATGGATGCTGCTGACGATATTTATGATATGGTAGATGATGAAGAGAATTTGCCAGAATGGTGTCAGAATAAGATTACAAAAGCTGCAGATTATATCGATTCTGTTCGTGATTATTTGATGTCTCAAAAAACAGACAATGATGATGACGATGATGAGGAAGACGATGATTAATTTTAAATCTTTTTGTGAAGGATCAGAAACTTGGGAAGCTGGCTATAAACGGCGTGTAGTCAAGACAACTAAGCCTGAGCATAAGGATAAAGGCTACAATTGGCGCATTAAAGGTAAGGATAAAGCTCACCTTTCAATTAAGTTATATAAAGAAAAACCATCACAATCAGAGTTTAATAAACAAATGAAAAGGGTCGCAGGACATGAGTTCGGTGGATAAATTTAAAAACCATGTAGCCGAAGAGATCGATCGCAAATGCGAATGCGAAGACTTGTATGAAGATCTTGAGATTACTGAAGCTGAATATCAAGGTAAGAGTGTAAAGCTCAATGATCCTATTCGTACAAGCGAAAACCCAAACAAAAAGTTTAAGGTATACGTCAAAGGACCGAAAGGAAATGTAGTGGTTGTTCGTTTCGGTGATCCAAACATGGAAATCAAAAGAGATGATCCTGCTCGACGGAAATCGTTTAGAGCACGTCATGGCTGTGATAGTCCAGGGCCAAAATGGAAAGCAAAATACTGGTCTTGTTATCAGTGGAGAGCAAGCGCAAAGGTCGATAATTAATGAAAACTTTAGACGAACTTTCATTCTCAAAACGTTGGAAAGCTGGTATAGAACGTGCGAAACGTGGGCCAAGTAAAAAAGTAGTTCCGACTATCTTTCGGACAACAGGAAAAAAGGCAAAGGATCTGCAGAAAAAAGTTCCCGCACCATCTGGACCAAGTGCAGATTATGCAAGATATTCAGATCAAAAGAAAAGATCAGGCGGAAAACCTATGCCTTTCAATACGTGGGTAAAAACTTATGGCTGATACAACCAATCATAGACTCGATCGAATCGAAGAAAAATTAGATAAACTGGCAACGGCTATGGTATCTATTGCTCGTGCTGAGGAAAAGATTGCATCAATGCAAGAATTTCAACACAATCAAATTGAACGTGTGAATAGATTGTCTGTAAAATTAGATGATATTGAAAAAAAAGTAGATGATAATCATAGGACTGTCTGTCTTATAAATAAGTTAGTATATGCTGCGATAATAGCAGCAGTGGGGGCGTATGTGGCTCAATGGATTTAAACGGAGAAAAAAATGAAAACTTTAATTGAAAGTGCGAGGGCCACACTTGAAGAAATGGCTCAAGAAAAACTCGATGAAGGTCGGATGGATAGAACAATTTCTAGGCATGCTAATGCGATGAAAATACATAAAGCGCAATTCAAAAAAACTGGCGATCCAAAACATATGAATGCTTTCAGAGATGCTAAGAAAAGACATGACACTGCTGTTCAAAAACAGGGGCATAGCGAGAGTTTGGAAGATAAGATTTATGCTGACGTTAAAACAATTCAAGCTCTTATGCCAAAGAAAGAAAGCTTTGAAGAAATGGCTCAAGAAAAACTCGATGAAGGTCGGATGAAAGAACTTCATGGGTATATGGAAAAAGGAATGTCTGCAAAAGACATTGCTAAAAAGATGAGGCTCGATGTTAAAACAATTCAAGCTCTTATGCCAAAGAAAGAAGACGTCGAAGAAGCAATGGATCCAGTAGATCCAAAGGCTGTCAAAAAAGATTTTAAAGATCGTAAAGACAAAGACATTGACAATGATGGTGATGTCGACGATTCCGACGAATATCTTCATAAAAAGCGTAAAGCTATTTCAAAATCAAAGAATAAAGAAGATGAGCCTGAAGGCGAAAAAGGTGAGACCGCAACAATGAACCCGAAAAAAGAACAGAAAGAATCTACTATTCGTAATCGCTTAATGTCAATCTGGGAAGATGCTGCTGGCGCTAAGCGTAATAAAGATCAGAATCGTGATGAGCAACCAACTGATCGTAATGCTTCTGCAAAGAAGATGAAAGATGGCCATCCTGTTGATACTACAAGCAAGCTTACTGATTATGATGAGCTTGGCCATGATGATGCATCAAAAGCTGGTAGAGCTGGTCCATCTTCAAAGACTCGTACGAATGATTCCGAAATCGGCGATAAGAAAATTCTTAATAAAATTGCAAGTGCATACAAAGGAATGAAAAATGGCGATTAAAGCTCCAGGATGGTGTAGTAACGCAATCCCTACTATACGTGGTTGGGAAGACCCAAACACCGGTGAACTTTTTAAATCTTGTGCACATACACAAGCTCAAATTGATGAATTTAACGGAGTTAGTAAGAATGCTGCTAAACCAAAGAAAACCGTTAAAGCAATGGAAGAAGCTCAAATGGAAGACACTGTACAACAATTAAATGAAGCACCAGCAAATGGCAAATCTTTAGAAGAAATGAATAAACTTGAGCTTGAAGCTTTTGGTCGCCAGCATGGAATTGAACTAGATCGTAGAGAGAAGAAATCATCTTTGCTAGGACAAGTAAAAAACCTATTTAGCTAATAATAAATAGCTTTATGATGATATTCGATGAACTCACTGAACAGAATGTTCTACTCTATGCTGCAAAGCATTATTATAAACCTCAGTTCTCTGATATTGAAGAGTTCTATGAGGATTTGAAAAGATTTAAATATATTAAGAGACTGCTTAATCGCTATCTTGAACAGGGTGAACTGGGCGAAAGATTAATACTCAATCACTTGATTGTAATATTCAACTCTTTCGGCATTGAAGCAGGCCTGAATATTTTAGATCTGAAACTTAATGATAATCACTGGCCTGTTATAAAGCCGTTTTTAGTATATTTAAAATACATTAAAGACGATCAATATACAGGAATAGCAATGGACCAAAAGGCCGTTGCCGTATTAAGGAAAATATAATGGGTATTGTAAAAAGAGCTGCAGATCTTACATACGCCTTTCGGTTTGTGCGAATGCTTGTTATGGATTGGAAGAACTGGGACGCGTATAAAGAAGGCTTGATTGACGAAGACGGGAAAAGAATTAAAAGCGTTAAAATTGACTCAGACGCAAAAAGAAATTCTTACACTCCCTTCATTCGCCTTTGTGCTAATATTAAAAGATTAATTAGCAAAATCCCGGGTGGCGGAAGTAAGATAGGATCTTTTGCTTCAGCTTTATTTCTTATCAAAGAAAAATATTCATTAAACGATAGCTGTATCGAAAAAGTGATGAATAAGTCTAGTGTAGATACTTTAGATTTTCTAAATGAAGAAAACAAATGGTTTATCTTAGAAGATAAACAGTTGTCACCCGGTGTTTATAGAGTGAATTCACCTAAGATGCTCAACTCGACTCATGAAGAAATTGTATTGGCAAAAGATCAAATTAAAGTGTTTGAAGATGCATACCCCGTCGGTGATATATTTGGTCTTGATATTTATGAAGCAACTCATCTTAAAACAAATCAAAAAATATACGTCACAACAAGCGAGATTTACAAATGAAAAAGAAACTCTGTGAAAAATGCGGCAAAATGCATGAAGGGTCTTGTTCGCATGAAGAAGCTACAACAACTGCTTCTATTCCAAATCCAGCGACTACTGCGATGGGCCCGAGCTTTTCAACTACTAACGTGATGGATCGCAGAAAAAAGAAAAAGCCGGCGCTTCTTAAAAGATTTTCTGAATTTACTAAAGAAAAGTTTTAAAATTTAGGATAATAAAATGAATGTAGATAATATTAAAGGTCTTATCGTTCTAATACTAGCTGTAGGCTTGATGGGATTATTAGGATTAATTGTTGTAGATGAATTTATGATTGCTGCAGAACACGATGCTGAACTAGATCAAAATATTGTTGAATTGCTACAAATGAGCATAACCGGTATTATTGGTTTAGTAGCCGGCTATGTGGGATCAAAGGGCAGCTGTAACTGTAACAATGATTAGACTATACGCAATCATTGTTCTTATAGCAATACTTGGTGGTGTTGGTTATGGAGCTAAATATTACTACGATACTACACAAGCAACTATTGCTACTCTTCGAGAAAATAACGTTAAACTAGAATCTGCTGTAGAGACTGCAGAACAATCTGTAGCGACATTACAACAAGATATGGTAAAGATCGGTAACTTAAATAAAAAACTATCTACTTCATTGCAAAAAGCAGAAGCATACGGTGATGAATTAAGAACTAAATTAAGTAAATTAAACCTTGTAGTGGAAGCATTTCGAGACTCTAAACAATTAGAAGGAAAGATGAATGGCGCTTCAGCAAATTTGTGGCGTGGTCTTATGGAAGATACTGGCGGTGATGGCAACCGTCCTAATCCTCAGTGGTTGCAGCGTCCGGCCGGAGCCGGAAGTGAAGGTAGTAACCAAAGTGGAAAAGGTACAGATACCAACAGTAGCTCTACCGAAACCACTCCAACTCAGTGATACAAGAGTCTTTGTAGTTACTAAAGATAACTTTGAGGAATTTGAAAAAGAGTTCACAGAGTTATATGGTGACTTGGCTTTTGTTGCCTTAAGTATGAAGGATTATGAAAACCTAGCACTGAATATTTCTGAATTAAAAAGATATATAAACCAACAAGGTGAAATCATTGTATATTATGAAAAGGCAGTGACGGAGAAACCAGATGGCAACTAAATTAAATGAAAATACAGAGGTAGCATTACCTCTTCGTAATATGATAAGTTTGATTGCCGCAGCATCGATTGCTACATGGGCATACTTTGGTATTGTTGAGAGATTGAATAATCTTGAAACATCTCAAACTATGATGAAGTCAGATCTTGAGCATAATACAGAGTTTCGTATTAAATGGCCACGTGGTGAGATGGGTAGTTTACCTGCTGATTCAGAACAATTTATGATGATTGAGCATTTGGCAGCAGAACTTGAGAAATTAACAACAGAAATTGAAAGTGGTCAGGCACCTTTTGATCAACAACAAAAATTGCAAATTGATTTTATGATGAAAAGAGTTGAACATCTCGAAGAGACACATGAAAAGATTCGTAATGATATTATGGATTTAATTCATTCGAATAGTAACATACCTGCACCATCAGCAAACTCACATCAAGGACACTAAAATGGAAGCAATGGCAATTATTCTTATGTTAATGAAACCAGATCATTCTATGATGGAACTTGGCAAATATAAATCGATGGAACAATGTGAACAGACCATGCAGGTTGCAAAGACACAGTTTAAGAAAGGACATTTATCTTGCCTGAAAGAAGGCGAGAAGATGAAACACTAATGGCGACAGGAACTTTCTTTGTATTACTCATGTTTTTTGGAGATCCTTCTGGATTAAAAGAATACACGATTCGTGATAGTCTAAGCGAATGCTTATCAGCTAAGCGAACTATTCAACGAGGTCTCAGAGGTGGGAAATCAAGGCAATATAATGGTTCTGTACGTTTATCGTGTAAAGAATTAGAAGTAGAATACGATGAAGATTATAGAATAATAAGATTTATAACAGACGTAGACACAGTACTAAGATAGGAGACAATAATGGATTTCATAGTTGATCAGCTTGTCACGTGGTGGCAATTTACAGTTGTAGGTATTCTTATTATTATTGGATGGATTATCAACAAATT
>Ga0222719_10001505_pt1 | contig 22427 bp, 16 predicted proteins | sample C33_34DmetaG_FD_165039 | JGI IMG/M metagenome (GOLD analysis project Ga0222719, IMG submission 165039) | Estuarine water microbial communities from San Francisco Bay, California, United States - C33_34D | ecosystem: Environmental > Aquatic > Marine > Unclassified | place: USA: California...
TTGACGGGAATATCGTACAGAGCTATACCCCAATTCTTTCACGACCTTCGGCTGCCGAGAGAGACGACACGACTGTGCCGTTCCACCAGTTTCGGCGTCTTCTACGACCTTTTCTTCGTCACGTGAATAGACCATCCTCGAACCAACATTCCCATGGTTTCCCATTTGTAGCCAGCTTTGAGCCGTGGATGGGGACATTGGAATTCGTACAACCTCCACAGACGTCAACGGAATTCCTTTCATGGGCGTATTGTTCACACTGGGGCTCAAAGCTGGGATCCAGATACCCTCCATCTTGGGGGATGCGGGTTCGTCGCCAACGCAGCCCTCCTCGCGTGAACTTGGATTTGAAGACATCGGACGATCCCCAATGTAGGTAATGAGACTAGAAGACTCCTCAGTCTTCTATGATTGTCTTTCAATAAGAGGAATGCTGGGGTCACTCACACAACTCGTTGAGTTCACGGACAAAAATTGGATGACACGTTTTCGTCGAGAGGAAAAGTACGACTGAACGATTTCTGACGATTTGTTGAATACCGTTGAGAATGCCCAGCGTCGACTAGAATGAGTTTCTAAAATGAATGTTACGAAGCAAACAACTTATTTTCTGAAAGGAATCGACTGACAAGAACGACCCACCTAGCTAGTGGTGTTAGAGTCGTTGTAACGGAAGTTCAAATATTAGTAGTCGATGCACATGAAAATAGACTTATTAGCAATCGCCACCCGGGACTGGTGACTGGAGACCGCCTCGCGGATTTAACTCGTGGTTATTAGTTCTAACCTTAACATATTAATATCAACTACCCTCTCTTTTAGGGTAGGGTAGTAATATCCACGATAAGAAGTGCTCTACCCTCTCTACTAGAGTAGAGATCGGCTGACCACCCATTAGTCCATTTAAAATGCGACAAAAGAAAGACGAGAAAAGCCCCCGCCCGATAAAACGCAGTAACGAGGATGCAACCCGCCACTTTCGTCGCTTCTACTTTGACGCCGACTCTTTTGCTTGCTGTCTTTCCTTGAGTTTCTTTCGAAAATCTTCCATAAGAGCTGCTTCCTTTTGTTGTTTCTCTTCCATGGTAATGAGTGCTAGCGCCCGCTGTTCTTCGGCGCTGTACACTTGATTCTCCTTTCGAATTCTTACCGCGTTCATTCTAGCATGGCGAGAACCGCTCATGACAAAACCCGACTTCTCAAAGTGATCAATGTCATCTCCAGAGTAGCCGATCTCCCCACGACGAGGAATACGTAGATTTTGCTGGACATACTGGGCAATGGCCTGTCCTTCTCCTGGCAGCAGTGCCTTTCCGTAGGAGTTCTTGCCCTCCGACACGCCACCCGCAGCATTGGATTGCGGCAATGGTTGAGGACCTTCGTCATCGCTGCTGTCCGAACCAGCCGACTTGATACCTCCTTGAACAGCTTCCTTAAAGGCCACCGCCTCGCGCAAGTCATCTTCTCCACCATCCACACCAACAGTAGAAGGAGGGTCACTTGCCTGGGCGTCATCGGCGATACGAATACGTTTGCGGTTACCAGATCCACTGCTACCCGTACTGGAAGTGGAACCAGATGAAGTGCTCGAGGAAGAATCCGACGAGGAGCTTGAAGAAGAAGACGATGATCGACTTCGGCGATGACGAGAGGAACGACCGCGGCGACTAGAGCTGCGATCGGAGCCGCGTTTCTTGGATCGCCTTTTCCGACTCGAACTACTCCGCCTCTTTCTTCGATCACGTTCATATGACGAGGAAGAGTCCGACGAGGAGGAGGAGGAGGAGGAGGACGAGGAGGAGGACGACGACGACGACGAAACAGACTCGCTGTCAGAGGATGCAGAAGACTGATCATTGTGTCTGGTTCCTTTCGTCTTGCGACCCCCTGATTCCTTCGACCCATTTTTGGTTAGGTTCACTGGTGGGTCAGGACTCTGAGACCAAAGAAGTCTCCAGTATGCATAATTGTTCCCTTGATTTCTACGGTCTCGCCGTCCATCATTACCATCGCCTCGATTGCCATTCTCATCTCCCAGTTTCTTTGGCTTCATCCATGAAGTTGTCTTGTCCTCGTCGCTATCTTCGTGTAACCGCCAAAAGTCGTCTTGCCGTAGTTTAGCTCGTTGTTCTAGACCTCTTGGAATGCCCCGAGAGCCACTACCTCCACGGTTCGGGCCGTATCTTCCATTCACATCAACTCCTTGGAACTGTTGCTGTGGTTGTCGACTCGCCGAGGGATCCAATTCTCCCGTCTGCTGATCCACCCCAATAAGACTCAATCGTATCCGACCATTCGGATCCACATCGAGTACATGAACAAAGACCTCTTGATCGTTTCGCACGACATCTTCTACTCGTTCAGTGCGATTTGGGGCCAATTGACTAATGTGCAACAGACCCCGAGCGGGTGGTGGTCTGTGACGGCGATCGTAGTTGGCTTCTTCAGCTTGTTGATTGTTATCGTCACCATCAAGAGAGGTTATGTCTACAAAGGCTCCATAGGATTCAATTCTGGAAACAATGCCCGGATACACTCGACCAACGGTGACCGGCGGCGGAGCCGATGAACCGTACTGCGGTCGTCCGCCTCCACGTTGAGGAGGAGGATGGTCTCCTCGAGAATGTTCCTCTCTCCGCCCGTCATGTGGTCGGTGACGTTCATGGCGGTTCGCAGCACTGTCATATCGATCAGCCATGATACAATTTCAGTGAAAGCAGGGCACAGGATGCAAACGTGCTGCTTGGACAGACAAAGAAAAATGAGATAGCTGCATGGCCGCGGGCGAAAGACGGATGGCCAACAAATACTCAAATAAACTCGAACCCTATTGTGTCGGAGGTTTTTGCTTCACGTATTGCAGAAATATCTTGTGGCTTGTCGCAGCTCGCAGCCTGCAGCCAGCAACATCACTCAGAGTACGATCATGAAAAACAAAAAGGACACGTTGGGGGCTTCTTCGTCATGAAGGCTCGCACGAGTAAGATCTTTCTGTTGTTTTCTGCTGTTGCGATCTCTGGAGAAGTCTTGGCGATGCGGGCGGCTCGCAATAGTTTCGCCATGGCACTCGAACGACGCGCACCGACGTTGTCATTCCAAAGGCGGTTCCTCTCGGACAGGGTCGTCTCCTCTCGGGTCCCTGCAATTTACAAGGTTGATAATCTGGCTTTTTGTAGAGTCTCAACGTCTCCTATCAAGGTATATCGACCACTAGTGAATGACGTTCGATGGACGTCAAAGCTTGCGGTTAATTACCACTTGTCGACTTCACAACTGGTGCGCCCGTTATCCACGGCACGGTACAGCTTTCGAGATTCACTAGATACAACAAGCCCAGACACCAGAGGCGGAAATAACAAACAACGACGGAGGGGGAAACGTTCCTCCGAGGACGAACAGTTGTATCGTGCTGATCGTGTCTTGGCAAATCGAATGGAAAATCTATCACGATCGGATTGCACGAAATTGCTAAAGGAACGACGAGTCTTTCAAAAGGCGCGCGCCACCTTTCAGCACAGCGAGGAGATAGAAATATCTCGTGATCGATTAGAAGTTATCCGAGGACCATCTCAGAAAATATCCATGAATGCTGACCTGTGGATTCGTGACAACAAACGGCACTCCAAATCGCCCGAGACTGACGACGCCGAATTGTCCTCTTCGCCCTACCAACAAGTACCGCCAGTTCCGCCCTTGCTCATGGTGTTCCACAAACCGAAGTGGGTACTATCAGTCATGTCAGATCCTCACAAACAACGTCCCTGTCTCAATGATGAAATGACACAACTTCCTCCCAAAATGCATCCCGTCGGCAGGCTGGATTACGACACGTCCGGTTTGCTCCTTTTGAGTTCGGATGGGTCCTTGACTCAACGTCTCTTGCATCCAAAACATCATGTCGAAAAACTTTACGAAGCAGTGGTAACAGGAGTTGTCGATGAAACGACACTGTCAGCGCAATTGCAAGCAGGTGTCAAGACAGGCGAAGGCGTTCATACCGCCAAACTCGTGTCGTGCCGCCAATGGGGATCAGAGGAAAACAAAGGTAACCATGCGGTAGGGGAATACCTGGAGGAAATCCGATCCGGTCTTCCCAAAGAGTACAATCAAACAGACTTGAAATTAAAAGGTTATTTGGATATTTTCGACGCAAAAGACTTGTCCACAGTGAGCTTGATTGTGAGTGAAGGAAAATATCGAATGGTTCGAAGGATTTTGGCCAATTGTGGTCACCCAGTCGTTTCACTCAAGCGTCTACGATTGGGAGAAATCACCTTGGAATGTGAAGATGGCAACGAATTACCCGAAGGAAGTATTCGGGAACTAACGGAAAAGGAAGTTGCGTGGGCGAAAAGTATCCTTCCACCCGAATACAATTCAAAAACAAGTTACAAAGGGATGAGAAAGGCCAAGAAGAGGGCGAACCGCCCCTGATACGACCCTACTGTCTTGAGATGTTGCTGCGTTATTTTTTGAACATGTACAAAAAAAAACCAAGACACTTGTAGTCGTGAAAGCCCTGTAACGATTCTTATGGATCATTTCTGCTAATAGACCTTCGTTTCAATACATATTTTTATAGTAGACTTATAGTATGCGCTCTAGAGAAAAACAACGGTGGATAGGAGAAAGTAACATATACACAAGTCCTTTCGCAAATTAGGTGGATCCTAAGCTACAGTGACCCTGGAGGTTGTTTCAAAGTCTGACCCAACAGACTCTGTATCGGGCAGGGACATCTCACTGACAAGTACTGGCTTGGCACCCGGTACATGTGTCCTTTCAGCCAGTCCACCGCGGGTAGTTTCGGAATTGGTGAATTCGAGCCGAGTAAATATTTGCAAGTCACTCTGTGTGTGGGGAGGTTTTCTTTTTCGATAGTCGGTCGGCGACACGTCGCGAATCTCGTACACAGACAAATAAATCGGTTGTGTTCCTGTAACTCGGGAGAGAGAAAAGGGACTCACGCCAGGCACATTGATGGACCTCCAGGCGATCCAGTCACAATAGGCACTCCACAGACACATCGTATAGGTATCTTGAAGATTCCAATCCACGCTGCCAGAGCCCATACGCCGACGACGTTTGACAGATTCATTCGTTTCCATGAGTTCTTCCCCCAGTGTCGGGGGTTTATCCCCTGGTTTGGTAATGACAATTCGATCCATACTGGCCTCGACTGGAAAGGACAAGTGTGTCTTTTCGAAAAGTCCTGCCTCACGTTCTGCGGGCGACAACTTGGCATCAGGCCCCCAAGAGTAATGGAAGCCAGGGTTAATACGACGGACCATGGCGAGTAATAAACCCACAAGGCCCTTGGTAATGGTTCCCACTTTGATTGCGTGTTCTAGCTCACAACCAAGAAAAAGTGGTCCAGTCGGAACTCTCTTGAGTTTGATTTGAAACTGAAATTCAAAACGTCGTTTCTTTCCCCGAAAGTATTCCGAAACCTTTTTTGGCAACTCATCCATTCCTGTACAATCCCCATCATCCACATCCGGAGTTCTTACAAGCAACATAACCTTGCCTTCAAAACAATCGTTGCTGAGAACTGCTGGCGTGGCGTTAGGAACGATTCGCTTTCCGGAATCACAGTCAATGACGCACATTGTTTTGAGACTCTTGTGTTGTCCGACATGATCGTCTCGATCGTCTACGGCGACAAGATCTTTATCCGAATTACCATCAACATTGCTGGTGGAAGTCAAGGACGATTGTTCTTTCTTGTTTCGGCCCTTGTTCTTGCCGTCTTTGCTGGAACGACCGCCGTTCTGTCCCGACGGCTGACCTGGCAAACGCACTCTCATGCCACTTGTCGTACGAGTTGCTCTGTTAGACGATGCTATCGTCTTCTACTCTACGAGACTTTCCTTTGCCTTCCGTATCACTTGCAACTTGAGTGTAAGTAGGTGTCCTTCGTCTCTCTACTAATAGATGTTCTTGGTGTGCCGACCAACTGTAGAGAGAGTAGGGAGTCGAGCAGCCAAGTCTTTCGTGTCTTGTGAGGATGCCAGTTGCTCATTGCTGTCGACCGTTGAGCGTACACAATGACTCACGCTGCCATTGGGTCATTTGTTGGGAAGTACATAAAACCCTTAACTCTACTGGCTCCAAAAAGGCGCGAAACGGACCGAAGACACTGGCCGCTGATGGATATCGTGGACTGCAGCCGTATGTCCAGTTCGGGTATCCAGTGACAGTACCTATTACTTCCTTTATTTGTATGTCTTCGTCGTATTAGAAGCGGCGCAAAAGCTATCAACTGGCAACAGCACCTCTCAAGAAAGCAACCCTTCGAGCCTGATTGACTTGGGATATCCCTCTGTTGGATTCTTCCCTCCTTTTGTCTCGTCGCGTTGCCTGCGTTCCAAGTCCTTAGAGACGGAGCGCGAAAGATCTTTTTTTAATCTTTTGCTACAGACTTTTGCCTGCAGAACAACTGGTGTAATTTTTTATAGTCCCAAACGTCGCACCATGAGTTGCTCAAGCAAAGCTACGATGTCGTTAATACGGAACAATAACTGCGTCCGAAGAAGTGTTCATGGGGCGTCAGAAGAGACGTCCGTGCAACAATCGCTGCACGGCGGGAAACTAGCAGTCCTGCGGATTCCTACTCCTCTAGCTGTACGAAGCCTCTCTACGGGTTCTACTACGACACGGCCTGCACCCCGACTCGCGGGCAATTCTCTCCGACCGTCTTTGATACGCAAGGAAAGACAAACCGGTAATCTCCTGCTGCAAACCAACTCACACAAGTCGTATAATGCACCTCTACCATCGAGTATCGTTCCACAAACTTCCGCGATGATGCCGCAAGCAATAAATGTGCGTGCATTTGCCTGCAGGCATCTATCGTCCAGTACTTCGTCATGTAGTGCTGGTGGCAATGACCCCGCAGTTGGTGTATCTCGTGTTCCGCATACGGGCGCCGCAAGCCGCCCATGGAGAGGGACCGTCACAACCACATTGTCAGTCAAGCGAACCTCGCCTCACCGACTGGTGGAAGCCTTCTTTTCAGCCGTTTTGGCTGGAGTCACATCCGTGACGGTCGCGTTGGCCTTTCATCATCCAGGGGCAACTGCCCAGGGAGGAAGCGGAGATACAGCTTCTTTCCCCGCATCTGGCGGCGACTCGAAAAAGAGGTCCACGCTGGCGACAAAGACATCATCGCCAAACATTAGCTTTAGTCCGATGAGATCTGGATCAATGTCAACAATGGAAGACGACGATCCAATAGTTCGAAAACCGTATGATGTGAGTAAACTCTTTGGTCGGCGCTGCATTCGCTCAGGGAACCTTGCCCCTTTCTGACCGCCATACTGCCTTTCTCTCTTCGGCCAGGTATCCGTTCGATCGATTAGGGGCGGTCGCTTCACGATGGAAGACGAATATTTTTGCAGTGAAGGAGGGCGCTTCACTGCGGTCTTTGATGGTCACGGTGGTTCCGGAGTCAGCCAGTTCCTAAAGAAACAGCTTTACTCGTATGTGCAACAATTTTTAAAAGAAAAGCATTGGGAAGAACGAGATGAATCACTGGATAAGAGTCAACACAAGATTCCGTCAGTCTCTTGTCACGTGTCAGCCCTTCGAGCTGCTTTTGATAAAGTGGAGCAAGATGTCGTCGAAGACGATGAATACGAGTACCAAGGGAGCACAGCCGTGGTTGTTTTCTTGCACGAGAGCGAAGATGGGCACCGGACGTTGCTATCAGCAAATGTCGGAGACAGTAGGGCTGTCCTCAGCCGCCGGGGCACCGCAATAGACCTATCGCGAGACCACAAACCAAATGATGAGAAGGAGAAGGCCAGAATAATGGCACTGGGAGAAACTATTGAATGGGATCAAGATTGCAAAGTGCATCGTGTCCGAAACTTATCTCTTGCGAGAGCGATCGGAGACAGATATGCGAAACCTGCAGTAAGCGGTGAAGTGGAGATACAGCATTTTCCGGTAGTCGAGGACGACGACGAATTTATTGTACTGGCGTCGGATGGTTTGTGGGATGTCATGACCAGTCAGGAGGTGGTAACTTTTGTTCATCAACACATCAACAGTCAATTGGCCAATGTCAGCAAAGAAGACGAGGGCAACTATAAACTCGTTCTCAGGAAGAATATGGCGAAGTTTCTGGCAAGGGAAGCGATTCGAAAGGGATCGGCTGACAACGTAAGCGTCCTCATGGTTTGGCTATGATTCGAGATAATCTGACTGCTTGGTACCACGGGTGGAATATTATTCGACCGCTGAAATCGCTCTCTACTAGAGAGATAGAAAGGGAGAGTAAGACAGGCTAGTAATCACAGGTTATCAGTATTCTCATCCTTCGGTGGTGCCGCTTCTTCTTCTAGTAAATGCCCAAAGGGCTGAGTCACCCTCCTTTTGCGACCCGATTCGGAATCTACTGGGATTTTTCGTTTTCGAGACCCAGCTTCATTTGGAATCCTTCTTGATTGCTTGGATACAGGGACATTCGACGGTGCGGTAGGAGGAGGTACCTTACGCTTCGGTTTCCGATCTACTTGACTTCGTTGTCCATTGACACTAGCTATCGGCCGTGTAGTCAACCGCTGGCGAGGGGGGCGTGTGTCACTCTGTTCCTTTGAGACAGGCGCCCTGGTTGAGGTCTTGACTGTGCGCAGATGCATAAATTCTGTCCGCTTTTCTACCCAGTCGTCCATTTGATCAGAATTCGTCAGTAGTAAGCACACTTCTTCGCTAAGAAGGCTACGATCGAAAGGAATTCCCTCTCGTTCGTTCCATTCCTTGAGGTGAGAAGCAAGTTGCTCCAGCTTCGCTGTGAATTTCTGCTGCATCTGTTTCCGAAAGCGTTCCTCTTTCAGCAAGTTGGAACTTCCCGTTTTCTTTGTTAGCAACCGCTGTTTACTACATTTCTTCTCCTCGAATTCAGCCTGTTGACTACTCAAAATCCTGACTTCTGAGTCTAGTGAAATGATCTTACTCTTCGAGTCCTGCCGGGCACGAAGCTTCTCGACTTCGCCGTGGATCCTCTCTAATTTGACGAGATGACAGTCCAATGAACGATAACTCTGCGACGCACTTTCAACGATACCAAGAACCCATTCCTCACTATCAACGGCACATGTATGTATGACTTCGTCTAAAGGACAGGAAGGGTTCCGCCGCATTTCTGACAAGGCATCATCGAGAGAGCCCCAGAATCGTCCTCTTTCATCTATCGAGACGGCAAGCGCGTCCCAGACGACAGCAAGGGCTTCGCTTTCACTTTGAGTCATCGCGTCAACACCTGCAACAAGCGCATCGACTTCAGCGATGCATGTGTCAACAAACTCTTTTGAAAGATGAGGGAGACGAAATAGTGCATCAGAGAAACCAGCTGAGACCGCCGTCAAACCTGCTTCATCCTCCAAAGTTGAAAGCAATGTCTTTTGAGCGCGTTCGACAAGTTCTCGAAGCGTACGCGAAAGACAAGAACGAGATTTCGCAACACTGGCCAGTCCATCTCTAATGACCAAGAGATGATCGTAAAAATCACGGCAAACGCGTACAACTCCTCCGGGCGTGGAGGCCGCCCTCGCGATGGTACCCGCGCTTTCACTGTCCCACCATCCCGGAAGAGGCTTTGATCGCTTTTTCAAGCTTTGCTGTACTAAGGGTATGATTTGTTCCTCCCCGAGATTCATATCTGATACGTAACCAAAGGTTTCTTTCAACAAATCAGCATTTCGGGCCAGTGTCTGTGACTTACGAACACGAAGCGCCGAGAGCTCCTGATCACAACGGGAGAGGAATTCGTCACTCAGATCCCCAGCAGAAGCTTTCGAAGTTGCGAGCACTTGAAGATCAGAAGCTAGTTCTTCATGAGGGAGGGACATCGCATAGCAAATGTCTTTGACATGTTTTGCGATTCCATCGGCCCGCTTTGTAGCGCGAAGAAAAACGGGTTCAATGTCAGAGTGGATACGTTCGAGATACCGCAGATACTCGATTAGAGTATCTTTTTGGTCGATACCGGGAGAATTCGTGGTCATGCCCAACCTCAAATTCATGTCGACGATTCCATCCTTAAGCTTTTTGATATTCTCTTCGGTCAACTTCTTCATCGCCAAAGCCTCGTCAAGCTTGCGTTGACACGTATCGTCCAGACAGTTCTCAAGATCTCGACGAACATTGTCTCGAGATTCCACAGGAACACCCAGCTCACGCCATATATGATGGATTTTGTCAAGAACACCTCTAGCGATGTCATGAAAACGCTCGTTGTTAGCAGAGGCGGTAGTTTGTAGAGCCAGCATCTCCCGAGCTTCGCAGAACTGGGTTTCTAGCTCCTTATTTTTCTTCGACAAATCGGCCATTTTCTTCGATAACCCTTGTTTCTCAACGTTCGCATCAGAAAGCTTACTTGACAGGCCCTGTATTTCTGACTGTAGCTGGTCAATCGTCTTCTGAAGCTCAGTCTCGGAACTACGGGCGGATCGACTTTGCTGCAAATCTTTGGTGAGAGATGTTACCTTACTGCTAAGTGCCTCCACCTCATCCTCCAAACCCCGCCGAACATTCTCACTAAGCTTCAGGGCACTTTCGACCTGGTATTGCCCAATCTATAGAAAAAAGGTCAGAGCGAGTACAGTAGAAATCATCCATGTCGAACATGAGCTCCACATACCTTGGCCGAAACAATATCTCGCAGTTTTTCCAGTAGGACCCGACGCAACAGGGGCGCCTCTTTGTCGTTGACAATCTCTTCGGCCGAATGACTGGCGCTTCGCTTCTCGTTGACGGAAACCTCTGCTCCGAGTGTCTCCATCTCGTGTGCAACTAAGTCAACCTTCAATTCAAGATCTTCGATTGTTTGTTCGATGTCACTAATTGTCACAGGGTCGGGGGATCGCTTGCTTTCTTCGAGCTCTTTCACTGCTGCAACAAGTTTGCGCATGCAATCGCCGTATATTCTAACGGACTCTTCGTACTTAGTCTTCGTCTCAGATGCAACAACCTCCTCGTTCACTATCTGATCCAAAAGATGGTTTACTGAGTCGACCATTTCAGAACTAAGAGCCGATCCTCCGGCCGTGACACTTTCTTGCACTATCGAACTCCGAGACATATTGCCAAGATTACTTCCTCGACGTTTATACACTCGCCGCCGCATCGAAAGTAGCTTCATCAGATGCGCTTCTGTCTGCTTCGATTTCGCCGACAATTTGTTTAGGATTTCTTGGCGTTTTGCCAGGTTCTTCCTTTGCATCTGAAGTTCCGCTTGCATTTTGGAAACCCGTTTCTCGTTGTTTCGCTCCTTCCGTTTCAACGCCAAAATTTCTCGAGTTTTTGCCTCTGTGTAGTCACGATGACGGGCAGCAGCCTCCTTCTGCTTCTTGATTAGTTTGACTCGGCCAGCCTTGAGTTCTTCAACTTTTCTTTCCAAAACGGCGCACTTCTTAGCCTCTTGTTCCGCGCGTCGATACTTTTCTCGGTGCTCGCGTGTCTCGTTTCGAGCCCGGGCGAGATGTTTCTCAACTCTTTCTAGCTCCTTCTTGATGGACTTAGAGCACCCCTTTGATGGATCGGCTGCTGCGTTTTCCAAAAGCTCTGCAAGTTGCGCCTTTTCACTTTCAAGCTGGCGGACCTCGGTCATTAATGCCTCATATTTTGCCTTCATGTCGTGATAAATCTTCAAACTTTCTCTAAGTTGAAGGAGAAGGGCTTCCTGTTCCGCGAGCTCCCCCTCCACAAGTTTTATCTCTTCGTCATCCTTCTGATGCTCCTTAGAAAACTCTTGATCACGACTCTGTAGATCGAGAAGTTGATCAAGGATGGCCATTTCCTCGTCGGGATTTAACTCGGAAAGTAGGGACGGATTGAAATTGTCGATAATCGATTTATTGGGCGAGCTTTCGATCATCCGATGGGGGGATCCATTCTCTGTCTGCGACGCGGGAATCATTTGGGTTGAAGGCCTTTGCATAAGTATGGAGGACGGGGAAGTCTCAAACTGCTTTCGCTTTTCGGCCTCTGTTCGAACTCGTTCAAGGTAGAGAACGACGTCTTCACGTTGCAGCATCGTCTCATCGATTTGACCAATATTAGTGGGATTTTCCCCGGCTCCGCCAAATTTGTGCTTGATAGCTTCTTTCTCAAGTACATGTACAAGAGACCGCAAGCGCATGAGCTCTAAGAGATTAGCGTCGACATTCTTAGTCGGTGCGTTCTTAATGTTGCGTGCTCGGTTCGCGTAGTGAAGAGTCGACAACGTTTCACTAGCGTTGGTATCGGATGGTGAAACACAGGCGAGGAAGAGCGTTTGGCTATTCCCTCCCAATGCGTCTTGCAAGAGACGAGTAAGTTTTGACTGGCGATATGGGACGTGCACCTTCTTGCCTTCCGCAAGTCGCGATTCGTCGGCCAGGGCGTTGATGACATTTCCGAGCGCCAACAGACCTTCATTGATTTTGATGCCTTCTCTCGCCCGTTCGCCCTCTGCTCCAGTTCTCTTCATCCTCTCGCTTCCAGCCAAATCGACAAACGTAAACCGGCTGACTGTAGTAACATCCACTCCCTCTGAACACTGTTTCTGAGTTAAGTCTACGCTAAAAACGGCGTGTGATCGACTGCTCGTAAGGTTCATCAGGGTGGCGGCGGTTGTCCGATTCAAAGTACCCTCGTGGAGGACAGCCAAAGCTTGTTCTGCCGTCGAAACTGATCGGCAAGTTAATCCAGAACAAATCACTCCGCCGTTTGAGTCTTCTCGCAACGGCAGCGAAGGACGAGCTGGGTCCAAGAGATCGTGAACATCTTCGCCGTAAACTTCCAAGAACGACGCTTTGAGACTGAATCGACAATTCTCGCCATTTCGATCGAGAGAACGAAACAAGTCATTCATGAATCGAGGGATCAGCCCCGTTTTATCCGATAGCTGTAGCTCTGTATGGGCCTCGCTTCCCATCGTGAAAGTCTTTCCACTTCCCGTCTGTCCGTACGCCATAATCTGGATTGACAAAAACAAGGAAGGATCGTTGAGAAGCGGTATTTAATGCAAGACAGGAAGAGACGTAGGGAGACTTACCGTGGCGTTGTACCCTTCAAGAAAAGTTTGCAATAAGGGAGCTGAAACCGATCTGTACAGATCCTGTTGATCGACATTAGCATCAAAGACAGAATCGAAGGTGAAACGTCGTTCGCCCAAACAAACCTCCGGATGGTTCGCATTCAAGACATTCTTTCCACCCTCTCTAAGTTCCTGACTGGTCAAAGGACGAACACGTAGCCCTACTCGCACTTGAGATGCAAGCTGTTGTTCTCCTGGCTTTCCCATGGTAAGTAATACTATCGACGTCTTTTGACAACAACAAGAACAACCGATAATGATGTGATGGGTCGTTACGAGACAACGGTGATTCGAACGGCAACAGAAAATGACGGCTGTGCGTGCCGAGCGCGCGCGCTCAGAACCTCTAAAATTACTGTATAGAGAAGAGTACAGAGTTCAAACTGCCGCGCGCCAAGCGAGTCATTCACCATGGCGGACCTCCCTCCGTTCGCTCGACTCTGTTGTCAATGTTCAAAGCATTCTTTTGCGGATATCATAGCGCAAGAAACGAAAAGAAGTATGGCCTCTAAGCCATTCATTTTACAAAATGTCGTGGCCCAAGTTGCTTCAAAACTTTCCATCGACATTGGTCCGGAGATCGTGTCGGAAGCCAACGAAAGACTTCGCGTCCTCGACACACGTGTCACAACAGGAAAACTCTCAAAGTCGGACAGACGAGAGGTTCGTGCCGCTGTGTTGTTAGAATACGTCGCAAGAGAGAAACTTGGGCATCGAATTTCCTGGAAAGACCTCGCAAAGGCTTGTGGAACGGCTCCATCCAACTTGGAGACTCTGCACAGAATGATTGGAAACTACTTGCAACCCAACCAGCAAAGGAAAAAAGTTCCGAGACGGCCTCTCGCGAAACAAACCTCGAATTCGAACCCTGTCAAGGTGGATATTAGGGGATCGGATTCTGCAAACTCACGCAAGAGACCCCGTCGAAACAGTAACTCGGGGATGCTCAGCCGGGAGCACGAAACGCCATCGTCCAATGTCCTTGTGGATCTCGCCATTCGACTGGCATCTTTTGTACCCGATCCACACGGATGTGCCAATCAAGCACGCGAGTTATTAGCTGATATACAAAAGTACGCTAAAGAAACCTTTAGTGTTCATGAACGGCGCGGCTTTTTGTACGAAATGCAACGCTACGGGCCAGCATATCACGCGGCAGCATTTTATCATGTTGCGACCAAGGGCTCCACTCGAAGCAATGGCTCGCTGGGAAAAGATTCCAGTCGGGCCGCCTTAGGGGTCCGTGATTTGGTGGACGCCTCAAACGAATTCACCTACTTGGAGGTAATGCAAGTCCTTCCCCATGTGACAGAATTGGCGGCAAAAGTGGAAGAAAGACGCATACAACAAGTTTCTGATGAAACGAATAAAGGACCCGGGAAAACTTTGGACAAAGCCGACGAGTCGGAAGTTGCCTTGTTACTTGTGACCAGCGACATGATCGAATCAAACCCGACGCCGATTTCACCGGACTGCTCCCATCAAAACTGGCAACAAGGTATTATCGAGACGGCAATGCTATCGTCGAAAAATAGTCTTGCGGCCAGTGGTGAACAAGGTTACGTTAGCGACGAGGCAGCCCTCACTCATGCAGCCAATACCGTCTTACAAAGGTTTGGTTTATCTCAGTGGGGATAGCATCGTGGAAGTGCACCCAGAGCCCTTATAATTAGCTGTTATTGTACTCTATTTTTGAGCAACTTATCAAAAACTTAGACATCACTGCTTTTATGACCATTGTTCTTGCTTTCTTTTCGAACCTTGCAGAATTCTACTTTGACATCATGAATCGGACAAAGACTTGCCTCTCCCTGCCTAGGAACCAGGTGAGCTGGACGGCTATCTTCAGACCGAATTCTCCCAGGTGAAGAGTTCTTCGGAGGAAACAATAAGTACCACCCTCGGGGTTTGCTTGTGACCGAGTCAAGGAGGCCCATGGCGTGGAACATGTCATCAATTTTGACCCAGTACGGTTGATATTTGAAACGCGCCACGTCCAATACCAAAATTTGATCAGACTCTTCATGGTAAGCAGCGACAGGCGAAAAATGTCCGTCTCCGGTCTGACCTAGCCCTGACCGCCCAAAGGAAACGACGACGATACCATTGGGCATCAACGTTTGATCGGCAGTATCTTCACAGAGACTTCTCCTAACATCCTCACGAAACTCATCGACAGTGCACGAGAGTGAGTGGGGTCGTTTCATTGTTGTCCCAAGACCTTGACAAGAGGCAAGCCTATGAAACTCCTCCATTGTTATACCAACACGTCGAACCCGTTCGGTTGTCAGACAGCAACGATGTAGAAGCGTCTCTTCGTCCCCGAAATATCGCCAGCCACCCCTCCACCGTACGTTTGGATCGACACAAAACGCATTCAACACCATTAATAATGTCGTCGCCCCACAAAAGGCAGGATCCGACTGGTTGACATAGTGTTCCGAAAGAGCGATGTAACTTGAGGCAGTGCCACGCGTCAGCGCCTCAACCAGATACCGTCGTCCTTGGGAAGAGTTTAACGGCGTCAACTCTTCTGGCATGATCCTCCGTCGAACAGAAACTTTAGGTTCTGGAAGAGGCGGAGGCAGAGGCTCCCCGTGATCAAACTCCACACTGCCACACGGTAAGGTCGAAGAAGACGAGGAACCCTCCACCATTTGATTGTTTCCGTGGAAGGGATCGTCTTCGCACGAGCAAGTATCGCAATGCTTTGTGCTGCTGGAATGCAACACGAATGGATCCTCTCCAATGTTCTCTGACGACGGATCTCTTCTAGCAATGGCCATTGAGGAAAAAGAAAGGCTGATTTTCCGCTGCCTCTTTCCTGTCGGCGTCGTAATCCTCTCTCGAGTCGCCGGGACAACGGCACGCCGGTAGTTCCCAACGAAATGACGACGGCCCGGCGAGAACCAAAGGTTCTGCTGTTTGGCGCCCACGCCAACCATCGATCTCGCGAGGGCACAGCAAGTTCCGTTCATTTCGGCAGTGGTTTCTTTACAAACTGATGCTGTAATGGATGCTATCTCCCCGGCCCAAAGGGTTCTTCTCAAAGATCGACTCTATTGAACAAAAGAGCTTCACGACTCTCTTCCTCCAACACGAACCTCCGTGTTCTTCGCGGCTCTGCGCTTGCTTTGGAATGATGACGAAACCATCGTGAATCAAAATGAACATGATGAAGCTTCGCGCCATTATTTATTGAGCTTTAACTCTAATGAGTATGAAAGTAGGATTCGCTCGTTGTTTGGCGAAGTCACCAGTGCCAAGTGCCGAGCAACACTCAGCATGGTCTTCCTCGGATCGTTTCCTCCTTGAGCCTGGACAAAACATCCAATCCACTGAGCAGACTGCTAATCAAACAAGGCCGTGAGCTTGCAGCAATCAAATTTACTCGCCAGTGAAAGCTGATCCCGAAGCCTCATGCCGATAACTTTGTCGGCGAAAGGCTCTCGCAATGTCGTGACTGCCGCAGAGGCAGAAAAGATCTTGAATGGATGGAAGGAACTCTTGAATACAAGCGAGGACAAGACGGTTGTGGAGATTGATCTTTCATGTCGGACATGGAAGAGTGAGGTCCTTGCTGTTTTTGAGACTTTCTTCACCGAAGCGGTAGCACCTTCGGTTGAGATTCTCAAGATTGACGATGTCATTGCATCGTTGGATACTGAAGATGGATTGGACTCACTGTCCTTCTTTTCGCGAATCTTTGCAGATTCACCAATCGTGTCTGTCAATCTGAATGACAATGCCATCGGAACACGAGGCTTGGAGAGACTTCAGAGTCTTCTGAAGGGAGAAAAATTGGAGCGCCTGTACTTCCATAATTGTGGTATGTCCAAAGAAGTAGCCGAAGATCTCACCAGAATCTTGGCTCCGAGGGCCAGCCGGCTTCGTTCTTTGGATTTGGGACGAAATCAAATTGGCTCAGAAGGTGCAGAAGAAGTCTCAAAGCTCATTTCTGCCTGTACCAGCATGGAATCGTTTGAGTACGCTGGAAGTCGTCCTCTGAAACAAGGGACGTCGGCTCTCTGCAACGGTTTGGTCGAGATGACCAAAACTAACAAGGTTCTCCAGGTGCTAGATTTGGATGACTGTCTATTCGGCACTGGTGAAGAAGAAGACGACCCCGTGCATCTTCTTGTTCAGGCTATAACTGCTTCTCCTAGTTTGAAGAAGTTGGTGTTAAAGGATGGAGCGTTGGAGTTCGACGGGCTTGTTGCTGTCATCGATGCACTTAAAGCATCCGGTGCGAAGCTCTCCTATTTGGATCTGGGAGCGCTCTACTTTGAAAATGAGGGGGCCGAAGCATTGGTTGAATTCATCAAGGATTCACAACTGGGATCATTGGTAGAGCTCCATCTGGAGGCCAACAGTCTCGCCAACGACGGAGCGCTGACGGTGCTGTCGTCCCTCACCGAAAGCAAGCTGCAAGTGTTGAACTTGTCGGACAATGAAATAGAAGAGGAAGGGTACCAAGCCATCCTCGACAATCCCATCCCGAGCTTGAAAAAATTGCTACTGAAAGAAAACGATGACGAGATCGAGGAAGATATGATCGAACAGCTGCGAAAACTCTACCCGTCCGTCGTGATCGGGGAAGACGAAGAGGAACAGAAGGCCCAAGCAAGCTCGGCTGCCACTGCAAATGCGTCGCTTGACGACTTGACGGAGGCTCTTCAAGAAGCCAAAATCTAAGAAAATACTAGCGATGCTAAATCATTTCATTGTGAACAGTAGAAAGTCTGGCAGATAGGCATTGTTGCTACCTCGCGCGCCGTCCCATCAATCCATACCTAAAGATCAATGCAGCGCTTAAGACACCGACCAAGAATCCATGGCGAAGTCCATACCCAAAAGCTTCCTGCTTCATTTTCTTCTCGCGAGCCCGCGTACATTTATCGTCGTCCAACATGGCATCGTGCGCCAAAATAGTTGCACCGACCAGCCCAGAGTCCTTGCCAAAGCTTGCCATTTTGATTAGTGTCGACATATCTGCCGGCAATTCCAGGTACCCATTCAAGCATTCCACTGTTCGGGATCTTATTTTGTCAAGGAGCCCACGTCGCTGTACAATGCCCCCGCCAAGAACAATCAATTCGATCGACAGCGTTAGAAGTAGTGTAGTACAGAGCGAAGCTAGAGCATTGGCAGCATGATCCCAGATCTCGTGGTCGTCTGGAAGATCGGCCAGTACGCTCCTAGACAGACTTTTCTTGCCCGTGATCTGGTCTAAGCGTTCTGTCAAAGCTACCGAACAGGCTACGCCCTCGACTGTATTCTGTCCTCGAAAGGGGGACCGATCTCCCCAGCTGTAACCAGAAAACGTGTCATTTGGTAGGGGATGGATCGGTACGTGACCACCTTCCGGGTGCATTCTGCCATGAACCGTCTTGTCATTGACTATGAGGCCAACGCCAACCCCTGTGCCAACGGTAATATACGCGACGCTTGTTATGGTTCGCTCCGCAGAGACTTTTAGATATTCAGCTAGGGCTGGAGCGTTGACATCAGTCTCAACCTTCACGGCCATTGGAGTGGCGCCTTGACAGGTCTTTTTTAGAGGGCCGAGCAGGTCCACGTCCCTCCAAGAAGCTTTAGGCGAAGATTTGAGTATGCGTCCGTATTCCTTTGTTCTGTCTGGTCGAACACCGACGGGACCGAAAGTAGCCAAGCCCAGCGCCGAATAACCATCCTTGGGTTTATGCTCTAGAAAGAAGGCACAACACTCGTCCAACGTACGGCCTGGATCGTCGTGGCTCGAGTCGACTTCCGTTCTGTGAATTATTTCAGGAGGTTGAAACGACGAGCTACTGACATTGCCACTCTCGTCCAGTAAAACTGTACAAACAGCTACCTTGAAGGAAGTGCCACCTGCTTCAACTGCAGCGACAACTGCTATGGATTGTCCCGCCATAATACTCGTAAAGTAATACAGTTAGGGCACTGGATGACGCCTCCAACGAGTCTCTTGGTCGAAGCATTTCGCAACGTCAAAGTTGATCTCGAGAAGGGCGAACGACTAGCCCTAACCCCTAACCTCATGTAATAAAGACCCATGAGCCACAAGCCACAAGCAGTACGTAGTTTTTACCCTCGCTACTCTGCTCTACTACTCTCTACCCTCTACTAGTAGAGAGAGAGAGAGTAGAGAGAGTAGAGAGTAAAGTAGAGTCGAGAGGGTAAAGCTTGCTTTCCGCTTTTACCCTACCCATTATCCATTACCCTACGCCTCCACACTTCGCACCACACACACACCAAAGAAGCCATCAACCCAGCTACACTTGTTCCCGTTCTTGTTCGGCCTCTGCCGATACCTGCGTTGGTCTCTCTGAAAACAAAAAGAAGCCTTTCTTTCCCTTTACCATACATAGGGTATCGCTATGGTTGTCGCCAGTATTCGCTTTGTTTGCTGCTGGATCTGTTTGGCACTCGTTGTTGTCGTGATTCCTACGTCACGAAAAGTCGCCGCCTTTACTGGACGAACGACGAACTCGCTCCGGCGACGGCAATCCTTTCATACGACCCAGATTTTAGGTCGAGTACTCTATTCCACTAAAAATGAAGGAAAGGAAGAGCCAGTTCAGCCTGATATTTTGAAGCCTTTTCCAATGGCAGCCGATCCTAATTTTCTGAACACAGGTAGTGTCGGAGAAGGAGACTTTGTTCTTTGTCGCACGGGTGATCCGACTGCTGAGGAACTTTCCAACGAAAACCTGCTTCGTATTTTGAAAATTCAGTGCAGTGACTTAGAAGCCAACACCTTGGTGTGGAAGTGTCTGGGGTATCGCTTTGATGAGACACAACAGGTGTGGACGGCGGAGAAGGTCTTTCCCAAGTGGGCTGCCAAATACCCACCGCCGCCACCGGACTTAATTGGGATGCAGCGCATCTATAGCAAAGAAATCGATCAACCCAGCCTCAAGGCTAACCAAGCATTGGTACGATCAATACCAGTTGACAGTAAGCAAAGTCTTAAAACGCATCTGAAACCTCTAGGTTTCACTGGTTACAAATATGCCGAACTGACGCCGAATAAGACGAGAAGGGCGCAGTGTGCCAATTGGCTGCTCTATTATAGAGAAGAACTATTTGGATTCACCATAGATGAATTGAAAGAGAGAAGGCGAAGGAAGCAGGAGTTGGAAGAGAAAGCTGCAAAAGAGCGCGCCAACGACGGTAAGGACGAATGGAAACCTCCCGTGAAGGAGGTCTTTTAGGCAGCACCCTAACATACCTCCCATGGTTATAAATCTAGTTGGCTAAGCTTTCAACTATCTCAATTTATTACATACAAGCAAAGGATTACTATATTCCGCATTTCAAACTCGTACCCGCACGAAGGCGTAACCTCAAACAATTCCCTCTCTCTCTAAGAGCCGCGTTGAGATCCCGAAGTCAGAGGAAAATCGTCTGTCACCGTCCTGAGAATACCACAGCACTGTAATACGCCGCCATGCAAAAGGTTGACATAGCCAGCGACAAAGTCATTGCTCCCGCAGTGACAATCCATGTCCAACTTTGAGACTTGGAGCAAGAATTACCCATACTCTTGAGGAAAGCTGATACGGGGGACGCAAGCACCGCAGCCACGCATAGCTTTGCTGCCGAAGAAAGCCAAAGCGATTTTGTCAGTGCCACTTTTTTTCTCCAGCCCGATAGGACTACGCGCACCGCTTTTGCATACGGATTGTTGGGAATTACACGAGAGAAAGCTACCGCCGATAAGACATACTCGACCGCTAGACTGCATAAAATCAATGCCGGTAAAAGTGCCCGTATCTTTGACAGCGACCGACAAAGAAAAGGGAAGTTTCGATTCACATCTGAATGCTCACTGTTGCCGAGTTCTGATCCCCGCACAGAGGATCCGTTTGTCCAGAGTTGTGGCATGGTGAACCAGTCGCCAGGCGGCGGTGATTCGGACCGATTGAAACGTGGGCCCCAGGCACCAAAGTCCATCTTCTCCTTTCTTTGTAGTTCGTCCGCTTTTATCTTCTCGTATTGATCGCGAGTCAGGCCTGAGGGGACATATGAGTCGGGTTTCTTGGGAGACGTGTCGTCACCGCCGTTCACATTGTTACGCGTGGATCGAAAGGAAGCTCGGAGACTTCGGGGGCGAGGATATCGTTCCATGACAGATGGGTAAGGCGTCCCTCCCACAAAGGGCATCATCGTGATGGCTGGTCGCAAAGCAGATACCTGTACGCTTGGTTGGCGTTGCTGAAGAACGATGATAAGCATCCAAATCCAGGAAGAGACTTGTGTATGATTAGTCAGGCTTGCAGCCCGTCGTTGCGAGGCATGAGGATTCGAAAGATTAACGGTACGTGGATTGTTCACCATGTAGTCGCATCAAGTGAGGAATACAAGAGACAATATTACACAATGGTCACTCTACTAGTTAGAACTACGACCACCAAAAATCAAGATTCCGTGCGACCGCCATCTCGACGAATCTGACAACGGTACCATCCGTCACTCGTACGGGCTTGCATACTCAGGTTTTGAAAGCATCAAGTGCATACATAACGACAGCCGCTGCAAATAGAAAGCTATTACGACAAGTGACAATCTTTTTCAGGCTAAAGGTTACGTACACACCTCAAACTTAATCCTTTAAGGGTATTACAATAAATACTTTCGGTATTTCCATATTATGTTACGTCCAAATCACAAACTTAGGGAGAGCCCGGATTGAAGGGGTCGGGATAAGCATCAAAGCACTTCAAAGTGTAGAAAAGCGCCCACATCGCGTCTCCCTGAGTGCCGCAATTGTCAGTCTCATCAACACGGTAGCCGGGACCATACCAGAAGAACGCGGTATTGCACGACCCGAAGACAGGGTTGGAGCAGCCACAAGTTCCGATTCCGATCATCTTTTGATTGGCATAAGGACAGAACAAATTAATATCATCATCGTACTCGATGACGATTTCCAAACAGGCGTTGCCGTCGCAGTCGTAACCTTCGGCAACGGCACCCAAGGAACCATGGCACTCCTTCTTGGAGCAGATCTCAGAGTAAGAACCGTTACCGTCAGAGTAGTTGACCTTCTTGATCTTTGATCCCTTACCGAGGGACCAGTTGATATAATCATCATCACCCGTAATGATGAAGTCGAACTTTTGAAGGGCACGGTGCAAACCGTCTTCCTCGACATGTTTGCCGAATCCGGCAGGCATGATCTTGATAGCGTCATAGTTATCACTGGGAGTGTGGATCTTGAAGTCGTACTTGCCGGCAGCGGCAACGTGCAAGAGGGCGAGTGCGAGAAGCTTGAACATGGTTGCGAAGGTAATTGAAGGAGGTGCGCTAATCTGTCGTCCAAAAATTATGACTGAAT
>Ga0222719_10001506_pt1 | contig 22416 bp, 13 predicted proteins | sample C33_34DmetaG_FD_165039 | JGI IMG/M metagenome (GOLD analysis project Ga0222719, IMG submission 165039) | Estuarine water microbial communities from San Francisco Bay, California, United States - C33_34D | ecosystem: Environmental > Aquatic > Marine > Unclassified | place: USA: California...
GACGTCGCCGCCGCCCTCGCCTCGAGCGCGTGAGTCCGCCGTCCCGTCCCGTCCCGTCCCGGCGTCGCCGAGCGACCGACCGCCCCCCGCGCCGCCGTCGGCTCGAAGATATTTTCAACGGGACGCATCAACGGGAGATCCCGACGCATACCCTTCGACACACGCGTAATACGTACATTTATCACACGCCCGCGAATATCCCGCGTTTCGCTTTTTCGCGGCGAAAAAGCGTCGTCGAAAAGATTCGCTCGACCCCCCCCGCGAAGGGTCGCGACCGGTCGATCGATCGTCGCGCGCGGCACCGCATTCGCAGGCACACGACGCGCGCGACGATCGACGCGGCGGCGCGATCGACGCGCGGCGCGGCGCGGCGCGGCGCGGCGCGAAAACCAGCGTCCGTCGCGTCGTCCGGACGCGCGCTCGACGACGCGACGGAGGCGCGGCGACGGGCGCGAGCGACGATGCGGGACGACGACGCGATGGGCGCGACGCGACTCGCGGACGCGCTCGCGGACGCGGTCGAGGACGCGAGCGCGAGAAACGCGGGCGGGTTAGGGGGACGCGCGGGACGCGCGCGCGCGAAGACGAACGGGAAGAGCGCGCGACCGAGGTTGAACGACGCGGGCGCGCACTTGAGAGTGCTGCTGGCGACGGACGACGCGCACACGCGAAAGATGGTGGAATCGATGCTGCGCGAGCTCGGGGTGGAGGTGGTGGCGGCGACGAATGGGAACGAAGTCTTGGACGTCTTGCGGGGGGCGCCGAAGAGCGCGAGGGAGGGCACGTCGGTGGATATGATTTTGCTCGACGTGTTGATGCCCGAACTCGACGGGGAAGTCGAACTGGTGGAGGCGTGTAAGGCGAACGAAACCCTGCGCGGGGTGCCGATCGTCATCATGTCCACCGTGGACGAGCGCAAGGCGTGCAAGACGCGATTTGAAAATTCGGGCGCCGCCGGTTTCTTGACGAAACCGGTGAACCGCATCGAGTTGAAGGAGAGCTTGGCGCACACGCGGGCGTTAAAAAGCCACGAAAGTGGTAGCGTTGAAGGTGAGGGTTCGGGTTCGGGGAACTGCATGGATCCAAACGACAACGTCGGCGGGAGCGCAAAGTCGTCGCTCACCAAGCTCACGAGCAGGGAAAAAGTCGCGGGGGGCTCGGGCGGTGGGCAAAACGATTCGGGGAGCGATAATCAATACAACGAAAAACCGCTCACGAGACGCGCCGAAGCCGAAGCGATCGATCGATGGGCCAGTCGCGAGGGTGGGTCGGGAGACTGCGGCTCGGGCGGCTCGGGTCAAGGCACGGGAAGCGGTAGCGGCTCCCACGAAGGCTCGGGGTCGGGCCAGCGTGATCCAAACGACGGCGAAAAGTTCCGCGGCTTGAGCGTGCAACTCATCAAGGCGCACGGTGGGGCAACGACTATGCTCGAACTCTCTTTACCAGAGCACGCGTCTGAGCACGTCGTCGTTCGACGATCAAACTCGCGTTCGGCGTTCAAGGGGTTTCAAAACTACCTTAAGAACGAAAACAAGGATACCGCGGTGCAAATGATGAGCGTTGACTTGACGCAGCAGCATCACTCGTTTTATGAAGCGTCTTCCATGATGCCACCGTCAGATTTCGCCAAATTTTACGGACCGATTATGCCGAAGATGGAAATGCCCGTGCCGCCGCCGATGCCGCCGTACGCCGATATGAACCAATTCTCCGCCGCCGCCGCCGCCGCCGCGGTGGCGGCGTCTTCGGTCGACGCTTCAGTGATGGATCAATCGTATATGGCGAATCCGTTTTTCAACGTTTTACAAACTGCGGCCGATCACACCCAGCAGACGAGCTCGAGCCAAGCCGCCGAGCATCGCGCCGCGGCGATTCGACGCTTTTTGAAGAAGCGCAAGGAAAGGAACTTCGAAAAGAAAGTTCTTTACCCTTCGCGACAAAAGCTCTCGGAATCCCGTCCTCGCGTTCGCGGACAGTTCACTCGAAACAACGATGAAACGACGACGACGACGACGACGACTGAAAACGTCTCAAACGGATCGGACAACAAACCAAAGTCGAACGAAACCAACGCGAGCGAGGCGAACAAGGTCGGCGAAGTCGAAGGCAAGGGAGTGGACGAGTACGGTCACGGCTCGAACGAAGGTTCGAACGAAGGTTCGAAAGAAGGCTCTCGAAGTTCTTCCGGCGCCGAAGGCGAAGGCTCCAAGTAAAGGACACAATTTTCTCAATACGTCTCAAGATAACAGATTAATTGTACCACACACACCACCTTCCACTGGACAATTTCACATTGGCGAGATTCTACTTTTTAATAATATGTACGAGTACACAAGCTATACACTATTTCCTACGCTACGCTACGAATTTCAAATACTTGTCGTCGGGGTACAAGACGATGGTGAACACGGCGCCCATCTTTGGCGCGCATGAGTCGCGCTCAATTTTCTTTCTCGGCTCACCTGTGAGTTCGCTCGGCATGTGTGCGAAAGCCCAAACAGTGACGACGGCCCACGGTGCGAGCCCATCGTTCACGATCCTTCGCGCGATATCAATCACGCGTCGAGTATCTGGATACAACATCAAACCTCGCCAGCGACGCGTCTCGACGATGTCGCCTCGGTCGTCCTCGGCGCCCTCCATGTAGGCGTCTCCTAGACTTATGCGCCCACAAAATTCTAAAATCCGATCTAAATCATCAACATCGATGTCCTTTTCCTCGCCTCTCATCGGTGGACTCGCAGACGCGAGTAACACGGCACTTTGACTCACCAAATTGACGCGAACTTGCGACGAAGTCTTGACGCTCTCTGCGCGCCTCGCCGCCGTCACTGTGCGTGGAAACTTGACCTCCTCGTGCGCACCACTCACCATGTACGCGCACAATACCTTTGACTTTCCCGTTCGCTGCTCAAACGCCCGCGCACACGCCCCGATTCGATCGTGAAACCAATTCCCCACCTTGAACTCTTCTCGCGTCAAATTCACGCTCGCGAGCGCCTTCCCGCGCGCGTCCTCCGTCGTTTGCATCCCCAAACTTTCCTTTGCGTCCGCCATGAGCGACGCAACGAATCGTCCCTTCGGCGTCACGCAAAAACAATCGTCCGAATCTACCTCGGCGTCGATCGTCGTCAGCCCAAACGTCGCGCCCGCGTCGCGCGTCTTCGTCTTCGCCGCCGTCCACCGTCGCACGTGTTCGTGCACGAAGTGCGGGTCCAGCGCGTCCGCGATCGACATCTCCGCCTCGAAATGTGTCCCGACGATCGCATTCGCGTCGTCGTCGAGCGCGCGCGCGATCGCGTCCTCGTCGTCGCGCCGTCCTCGCGGCACCGCCACCTCGACCGATTTCGCGAGCGCGAACGTCGTCGCGAGCGCGTCGTCGACGTCGCACTTCGCGTGCGCGAACGACCGCCACTGCGCGCGCCTCGCCATCGGTGCTCGCGCCTCGCGTCCGCGTCCGCGTCGGCGTCGGCGTGAAGTGACGCGGCGTCGTCGCGTCACTTCAAGTCGCTCAGCCGACGGCACAATCGATCGAATCGTTCAATCATGACGACGCGCGAGCCGTTCGGCGAGGGCGTGCCTTTCGGCGACGTGCGTGCGATGCGACGCGACGCGACGCGATCGGGCGCGCGGACGACGCGGACGCGCGCGACGAGACTGCCGCGAATCGATGGAATTCCGAGGACGGTTACTAACCCGACGGAATGAATGAATCGACGCGACGCGACGCGCGGACGACGCGACGCGGAGGACTGACGACGGTACGAATCGATCGTCATCGCAGCCGTCGTGGTACACGACGTTTAATTCGCCGTATTACACGACGTCGCACGCGAAGTTTCGAGACAAGGTGCGAGCGTTCGTGGAGCGGGACATCGCGCCGTACGTGCACGAGTGGGACGAGACGAAAACCATACCTCCAGAAGTGTACAGAGCGACGTACGCGGCTGGGATATTACCCGCGGTGGTTGGAAAACCGTGGCCGAAGGATTTGGTCCCCGAGTGCGAGGAACCGGAGCATTTTGATTACTTTCATGAGTTGATCGTCTTTGACGAATTCGCGCGGTGCGGGAGCGGCGGCGTACTTTGGGGACTACTGGAGGGCATACACATCGGTTTGCCACCAGTTTTGAACTTTGGGAGCGAAGATTTGCGACGAAGGGTAGGAGCTCCGTGCTTGCGAGGGGAAGGGATCATATGTCTGGCGATCACGGAGCCGTACGCCGGCAGCGACGTGGCGAACATTCGGTGCGAGGCAAAGTTGGATCCGAGCGGGAAGTTTTATCGAGTAACGGGGGAGAAGAAATGGATCACGAATGGGATTTGGGCAGATTATTTCACCGTCGCGGTGCGCACGGGTGGGCCGGGCATGGGTGGGATTTCGCTCCTAGTCATCGAGCGTTCGATGCCTGGCGTGGATTGTCGCCGCATGGACTGCATGGGCGTTTGGGCGAGCGGCACCACGTTCATCACCTTTGAAGACGTGAAAGTGCCAGTCGAGAATTTGATCGGCAAAGAAAACGAAGGCTTCAAGTATATCATGCACAACTTCAATCACGAACGTTGGGGGTTTGTGATTCAGGCGAATAGGTTTGCACGCGTGTGCTATGAGGAATCGTTCAAGTACGCGCACCGTCGAAGAACGTTTGGTAAGAAACTCATCGAGCACCCAGTGATTCGACACAAACTCGCTGAGATGATTCGACAAGTCGAGGCGACGCATTACTTGCTAGAGACCATCACCTATCAAATGAATACCATGACGAAGGAAGAATCTTCGAAAGCGCTTGCGGGTATCACCGCGTTGGCCAAAGTGCAGAGCACCAAAGTGTTTGAATTTTGCGCCAGAGAAGCGGCGCAGGTGTTTGGTGGGGCCTCTTACGTCCGGGGAGGTCAAGGTGAAAAGATCGAGCGGCTCTACCGCGATGTTCGCGCTTATGCGATCCCGGGCGGGAGCGAGGAGATTATGCTCGATTTAGGTGTTAGACAGGCGATGAAGCAGTGGCAAGTTGCGCAATCGCGTCTCTAGCGCTGCGCTTGTAATTTACTATCTTTGCTATTCCTAACATTGCTATTCTACAATTCGCGCGCGGCTGAGATGAGCTCGCTTGACGACGGAATTTTGTTCTCTACTTCTTCGTCGTTGGCTGCGTTTTGCTCGAGAAACGAAATCCACAAGTCTGCGACTGGTACTGGTTTGTTCTCGCCCGTAGCGCCCGTAACTTCGAGTGCGACGCCTATCGCACCAGCTGCAATGCTCACGGGCGCGCGCGCGATCGTTCCGAGCACACCTCGCTTTTTCTGTCGTCTCTTTAGAGCTTCCATCCGTGCCTTTTGTTTGTCGGTGAAGCCGAGCATTTTTGCGAGCAAATCGAGCACGTCCTCCGCTCGTTCGCGTTCGAGATAAGCGATGAATAAATCGCTCACTATGCGCTTATCCAACAATTTCTCACTCTCTACCATCATATCGCTGCTCTTTTGAAGGGCGTGATGGAGCGCTTTCCTGAGCTTACTCGCGTCGCTCGTGGCCTTGATGCATTCCTCCTTGGCGATTTTCAAGTGAGCCTCAAACTTAGTCAACCTTTCCTCCGCTTCCTTCGCCTTTTCTTTGGCTTCCATGCATGCTGCTCTATCAGCAGTCGCCTGCGAGGTGAGTGCGGCTAGCTTTTGTCGTAGATTCGCCGACTCAATGCGCTGCGCGTCCGCGCTCTCGATTTCAGCGTAATATGCCCCGAGCGCCTTTTGTAAATTTTCCACCTCTTCGTCTCGAGCCTTTATCACCTCCCGCAACCTCGTGACCTCGGCATCGTTTCCACTCATGTTCTTCTTCAAGTCGCTTAAACGCCGTTCGTATTCTCGCCTTTCCTCCTCTCTCGCCTCGTCTATTTCTCGTTCCTGTTCCTCCGCCACCTCGTCCTCTTCGTCCTCCAGCGCCAACAAATGTGCCCTCAATTTCTTCAATTCCGTCGCCATCTTGTCGCGCTCACTCCTCAACGTCGCGATCTCTTTCTTGTGTTCGTCCTCCCTCGACGCATTCCTCGCTAGATCCATCCCCCGCATTCGTTCCGCCTCGCTCGCGCGCTCCGTCAACGCCGCCACCCTTTGCCGCAGTGCCCGCGCATCGTCTCCATCCGCGCCTTCCGTCGCCCCGCTTCCCTCGTTCATCGCTTCCACGATCGCCGCTGTCTTCGCTTGTTCTTTTTCGACCGCTCGCGCGACGGCCTCGCGCAGCTTCGCGTCGGCGTCGGCGCGAAACTCGGCGAGTTTTCGTTCAAAATCTATGGAAGCATCCGCGACCGTTTCCGCTTCTGTGGACGACCGCGCGGACGAGGACGCGATTTGCGAGGTCTCGCGCGCTTTTTCTCGCTCGCTCACGACTTTCGCGCGAAGTGCGGCGATGCGATCCGCCGCCGACGCCATGGCGCCGAGTTATGGCGCCGCGCGCGCCACGCGGCGCGGACGACTTTGGGGATTTCGTGATCCAGGGATGCGAATCGCCTAACACTAATGGGTCTTACATGAAATTTTGTCCGCTACGACGGACGCGGCGCGGACGCCAACACGTCCTCGCTCGAAAGACGCACGACGCGCTCGTCCAAAACAAACTCAAACGTGCCGCCGTCGATGAGCACTTTGATCGGTTTCTCGCGCTTGCGCGCGACGAGCCAGAGACATCGCGACGAGATGAAAGCAACGACACCTTCGCGACCGACGAGATCGGGCGCGCGCGCGTGACGCACGACTTTGAGCACGCAACCGTGTAAGTCGAGCCCGCGCGTCAGTCGCGCCTCAGCCTCGCCGCGCTTCGCGTCCTTCACCAGCGCCCGCGCGTACTTTTCCCACAGCCCGCGCAATTTCGAAAACGCGCTCCACGTGCACTGTTCCGGCCTCAATCCGTACAATCCTTCCCTCTTTAATCGCGTTTTGCTCATCATCGCTCTGCGCGCCTCGGCGAAGCGCTTCTCCCGCTCCCGCGCTCGCGCCTCCCCCGCGTCCACCACCCTCTCCCAATCATTCACGAGCACCAGCGCTTTATCCGCGCTCAGCTTCGCTCGCAAATCGTCCTCCGCGTCCGCGCTCGTCCCTCGTCGACGCGTCGCCAGCATTCGCCGCGCGTACGCCTCCGCGTACGCCCTCCGCGCCGCCGCCTCCTCGCGCGCCGTCGCCCGCGCGCCCGCGAACGTCTCCTCGTCCTCCCCGATCGACGGCGCGTAATACGACGTCGTCGGATCCGCGTCCGCGTCCCGCGCCGTCGTCGTCGCCGCGCTCGACGCCGTCTCGCGCGAAGCGCGCCCGCGCATTCGCGCCTCCAAATCCGCGATTCGCGACGCCTTCATCGCGCGCCTCGTCCTCGCCGTCGCCCCGTCGCTCGCCCGACCGCGCGTCGCGTCGCGTTCGTCGTCGTCGCCGCTCGAGCGTCGTCGAAGGCGCCGCGCGCCGCGCTCTGCGGCGTCGATTCGATTCCATTCCAATCCGCTCGCCGCATTCGTCGTCGCGATGCGTCGCGCGCGTCGCGCGCGGCGCCTCGCGCTCGGCGCCGCGCTGACCGCGCTCGCGCGCGTCGCGCTCGCGCGCGCCGACCGCGCGTCGATCGCCGTCGTGGGGAGCGTGAACGCCGACGTCATCGCGCGCGTCGGAACATCGGTCCCGCGCCGCGGAGAAACGCGCGCGGCGACGGCGGCGCGCGTCGAGCGCGCGTGCGGAGGGAAGGGAGCGAATCAAGCGGTCGCGGCGTCGCGATTGACGTGCGAGCGCGGCGGGAAGGCGGCGTTCGTGGGACGATTCGGGGAGGACGAGGCGGGGACGACGCTGCGACGCGCGCTGCGGCGAGAGACGGATGTGTCCGGGAGCGTCACGATGGCGCGAGGGAGCGGAATCGAGACGGGAATGGGGTTCGTGATGCTGACGGACGATGGATCGCCGAGCGCGGTGGTCGTGGGGGGGGCGAACGCGCTCGGATGGAACGCGGACGACGAGGCGCTGGCGAGCGAGTTTCGCGAGGCGCTGCGAGGCGCGAAGACGGTGATGCTGCAGCGGGAGGTGCCGGAACGCGTGAACGTGATAGCGGCGACGGTTGCGAGGGAAATCGGTGTGCGAACGATCGTGCTGGACGCGGGAGGCTCGTTTCACGCGGCGGATGAGGCGTTGTTGGCGCTCGTGGATTACGTCGCGCCGAACGAGAGCGAACTCGCGGGAATGGCGGGAATGCGCGTGGAGGAGGTTTCTTCTGGGGACGAAGCGGTCGTTAAGGCGGCGAGAATCGTCGCAGGAACGTCGCGCGTCGCCGTTCTGTGCACGCTGGGGAGTCGAGGATCGTTGCTCGTGAGAGGCGAAGACGTCACGAGAGTCGAAGCGATGGAACTTCCGGCCGGCGCCAAAGAAGTGGACGCCACCGCGGCTGGTGATGCGTTTCGCGCCGCGTTCGCGGTGGCGATGGCTGAAAATAAAAGCGAGCGCGACGCCATGAAGTTCGCCAGCGCCGCGGGGGCTTTGGCGGTGACGAAGTTGGGTGCGATGCCGAGCCTTCCATTTCGGAGCGACGTGGATGAATTTCTTGGCGTTTCAGATCCGTGCCGAACGTCCCCTATCTCGTCGTCTTCGTCGTCCAGTGAGGCGGCGATCGAGGCACTTCGATTTGCCAGTAGATTGAATAGCATGAAATCTCGCGCAGACTTATTCACGGATGCCGAACCGGACGTTCCGGAAGTCTTCAACCTCATAAAGCGCATGGGACGCGTTCAGGGCGTGCATTCGGTGTTTCTCAACTACCCCGAACATTTCATCGGACCAGACGGCAACGAGCTCGCGGCAGTGGAATTGCGAGACAAGATTCTTGCCGCGAAGTTGCGCCCTGGCGCCGTATGCGTGCGATTTCCCGAGGAGCCGTTTCGATTGGGCGCGTTCTCGAATCCCGATGGCGTGATTCGCGAACACGCGGCGACTTTGGCACGCAAGGCGTGCGCGACTGCGACCGCACTCGACGCAGACGAAGTCGTCATATGGCCTCGCTACGATGGATACGATTACAATCTCCAAGCGGATTACGCCACGGCGTGGGAGGACATGATTGTCGGTTACAAAGCAGTGGCCTCGAGCGAAGAGTGTCGCTCGCTCAAGTTGAGCGTCGAATTCAAGCCGACGGACGAAAAGAGCCGTTTCAGCTTCATCCCCACCACAGGTGCCGCACTCCTACTCGTCGACGCCGTGGGCGAGCCCAACTTCGGCCTGACACTGGACGTCGGCCACGCGCTCGCCGCGGGCGAGAATCCAGCCCAGTCCATCGCGATGGCGGCTTCGAGAAACGCTCTGTTCGGCGTCCAACTCGGCGACGGTCACACCCGTCTCGGCGCCGAAGACGGTTTGATGTTCGCCTCCGTCCATCCTCACGCCGCCATGGAATTAGTCCGCGCGCTACGTCGCATATCCTACGCCGGCGTGCTCTACTTTGACACCTTCCCTCTCAACGAAGATCCGGTGGCGGAAGCCGAGCGAAACGCCCGCGTCTTCCGCGACTTCTACGCCCGCATCGTCGACGTCGAGGTCGAAATCGAAGATGCCATCGCCAGTCGAGACGCCATTCGAGCTCTCGACGCCGCATCACGGATGTGATCGATGTAATAACGACGCGCGCCGCGACGCGCTCGCCGTCCCGTCCCTCGCGCAGTTCCACAGGCGCGGCGCGCCCGGCGTCGTCAGTCGCAGACGCGCGTCCGTCGTCGCGCCCCTCGCGCGCGACGAAGCGACGCGCTCGCGCGCGTCGCTCGCGCGCGTCTGTCGCGCGCGATGTCGCTCGACGACGACGCCGCGCTCGTTCGGACGCCGCGCCGCAGTTTCGACACGACGACGGAATCGACGCCGACGGACGCGGGAAAGGGCGCGGACGACCGCGCGACGAGTCCGATGAGCGCGCTATCCGCGCGATCGTCAGCGCAGAGCTCTCGCGAGGGTCTCGGGCAGGCGGGACAGGAGGCGTCGGAGGGCGCAAAGCTCGCCTGGACGGCGACGCTGATCGGCGACGCGCGCGCGAGTCGGAGGTTGACGCCGAGTGAGCTGAGAGCGAATGGAAAAGAGGATGGAACGTGGATAGGGAGTTCGCTCGATGCGGACGACGACCGGGACGACGATGCGACGAGGTCGGGACGGTTGTCGGAGACGAGCGCGTCGAGCTCGCAGAGCGGGACGTTTAGGAGCGCGTTGGGGGCGGTCCCGGAGGAATGGGACGCAGATCCCGACCCGCTGGGAATGGCGAAACCAGAGGACGTGTTGAATGCGTCGATGTTCGGGTGGAGATTTCGCCTGGAGGATTTTCAGCTCGTCAACGTCATCGGTCGCGGGCGATATTCCGTGGTATACAAGGCGTTTTATCGCAGGATGAACTTTGAAGTGGCGCTGAAGTGCTACATCAAGGCAAAGTTGAAACTGCACGTGTACGAACAGATTGCGCACGAAATTGCGGTGCATCATAGCATGGAACACTCGGCCATCGTGGGATTTTTTGGTTCGTTCATCGACACTTCGACTGGGAACTATTATTTAATACACGAGCTTCACAACCGGGGCGACGTTTTCAACGCTTTGGCGCGAGTTGGAGGAAAGTTTAGTGAAAGCCGAGCAGTGACGGGAGTTATGAAATGGGTCATCAAAGCCGTCGCGCACATGCACGCGATGAACGTCATACACCGAGATATCAAGCCTGAAAATGTCGTACTCACCGATGACGGCAGAGCGAAGCTGACGGATTTCGGCTTTGCGTTACATTTGGAGTGGTTCAAACCGCTCGGGCGTTTGGGAACGACGGATTACATGGCGCCGGAGGTTGTACGCTGCGATAAAGAGTTTCGAGAACGATACCTCCGATTGAATCGCGCTGGGTACGGCAAGGCTGTGGATTTATGGGCCATCGGCGCTTTGGCGTTTGAGCTCGTCGTCGGGTTTCCGCCGTTTCAGTCGACGAGTCGACAGCAAGCGTACGATATGATTCTCCAAGGTTCGTTCAAGATCCCTGCATTCGTCAGCGAACACGGCGCCGATTTCATCCGCAAATGCCTCGTTCTCGACCCGAGCGCGAGATTGAAGCCGGAAGAAATGTTAGAGCATCCTTGGATTGTCTCGCTCGGTTCGTCTGGGGAACCGCGCGCGAACGCGCCGAGAAGCGTTCTCGATTTCGACGCTAACTTCATGAAAAGAGCGCTGTCAGCCGCGCCGGCGACAAAACGCGCGCCAAACAGCCTGTCATCTAAATTTGCTGCGGCAAATATTTCGCGAGAAGCGCTCGATTCGATCAAGGACGAATTAGATTGGCAGTATGCGGCGAACAACGTTGAGCTCATCAGCAGTGGACGAGCCGAGACGACGGTGAACCGATCTGCCACCGCCTTTGCGGTTTCAACGGACGTGAACGCGCCTGATTCTACCGCAGTCGTTTTAAGCACGCGCTCTTTCAGTCTCAGTCATAGAATTCGAAGGATGGGATCGAATTTTGTGCGTCGCTTCCGAACGCGAGATTAGTTCGCGAACCGCCTCGCTCTTGTACACTTCTTGTATATTCATTCTTTCTTGTTTTCTTGTAATTCGAGGTACAACTGGTGCGAAAGTAACATTAAAAGAACATCAAAGAATCGTCTCGAAGCTACTCATGGTCTTGAGATGCGCGCGAGCGCTCACGAATTCTTGCCGGACTCAACAGCCGCGACACCGCGCGACTTCGCCCCAAACTCCGGTGGGAACGTATTTACACCACTCGGCGCACTGCCCTAGGGTAGATAACACGATCAGCGCGATGTAAGCGAAGCGTTGATTGTGTTGATTGACGATAAAAGCCATGATTTGGTTTGAAGCGTGAAGCGAGCGTGCGTGCGTCAAAATGAGGTCACATGGTTCGTACACCGTTGCATCGTCTTCCGATGCTCTCCTACAAACATTGCCTATGCGCTACGCGAGTTCTTGGCAACGTGCGAGCACGCGCGCAAACTTCTCGCCCTCTTCTATGTCTACAATTAATTCACCACAATCTTCTCCTCGCCAAGGCGTGGCGCTCGGCGGAAGCACGATACCAGTGGCCCACAGAAACAAGCCGTCCTCGTGAGCGCGCGACGCGTAATCGTACTTGACGTCGCCGAGGATGGGAGCGCAGAGCGCTTTGGCGTGGCGCCGAAGCTGATGCGTGCGCCCAGTTTTCGGGAAAAAATCAATCAACGTCAAGATACCGCCGTATTCCTCGCTTTCGTACTCGCGCACGACGCTATATTCGGTGAGCGCCTCCAGACCGCCGAGCGGGACGTCGACCACCCCCTTCTTCGATTCGACGCGTCCTCGCAGCACCGCCCGATACCTTTTCCGCACTTCTCGCTTCTCGAACGCCGCCGACAGCGCCGTCATCGCCATCCGCGTCTTCGCGCACACCAGCAATCCTCCCGTGAGTTCGTCCAACCGATGCACCGGCCGAGGCCTCGACAACGCGCCTTCGACGCCCTCCGGCGTCGGCGTCAGCGCCGTCGCGCACAGCCGCTCCGCGCTCCACTTCATCGGATCGCTTCCCTTCCCCACGCTCACGCAGTCATCCGGCTTCACCATGATCGCAAAGTGTGGGTCGTCCCGCGCCAGCGCGACGGCTCTCTCGCCCGCTCTGTGCGCCGCCGCAACCGGCGAGGACGGTCGAATCCGCGCCAGCACCTCGACCACGTCCCCGTCCGCGACCGCGTCCCCGACCGAGCGCACCGTTCCGTTCACGAGCACATTCTTCCGTCGTATCTCTCGCTTCGCGCTCGTCGCGCTCGCGTACTCGCTCGGCAGGTGCGCGCGCAGCGCGTCGCTCAGCGCGACCGTCGCCCCGCGCTCGCCCGCGCCGGCGTCCACGCGCGCGACGAACGTCCGCGCGACGTCGTACGCGCTTCGCGAGGGCGCGCGCGCGCGCGCGTTCGTCGCGTTCGTCGCGCGCGTCGCGTTCGTCGCGGCGCGCGCGCCGCGAAGCATCGGCGCGACGCGCGCGAGAGTGCGGCGTCGTCACGACTCGGCGCGCGCGCGGCGCGGCGCGCGGCGAGCGAATCGACGTCGGCGAGCGAATCGACGTCGCGCGCGGGACGCGAGGCATGCCGTTCGCGCGGCTGAAGAGCGCGGCGACGGCGGCGACGACGGCGACGACGGGGACGATCGGGAATTCTGCATCGGCGCGAGCGATGGCGAAGCGCGCGGCGATGGAAGCGACGAAAGGCGCGGCGACGATGACGGTGGACGCGAAGACGAGCGTGACGTCGAACGCGACGGTGCGCGCGCTAAAATTCGTCGTGAAAGCGGTGCGGTGGTTGATTCGGGCGACGACGACGCAAATCGCGGTGGCGACGGCGACGACGGCGATCGGATTCGTCCTCGGGGCGATGCGCACGGTGTGGAGTAAGCGCACGAGGGATAAAGACTACGTGAGACGAGCGCTGATAAGTCGTCGCAGGCGAAAGGATGCGGATGCATCGCCCTCGTTGACGTGGTTGGAGAGCGTGCGAGCGAAGAAGGAGTTGGAGACGAACGAACAGGATCAGATACACTTTAAGGATGAATTTAAGACGTTATTCAACACGTATTCGCCGAAATGGACGGAAGACGCGTCGTTCAATCGCGTGCATTGGCTCAATCGAGTGATCGACGCGGCTTGGCCGAACATTGACACCGGGGTGAGCAAGACGGTGAAGGAGAGTGTCGAGCCGATTTTACGCGACATGCTTCCCGAGAGCGTGACTTGGATTGGTTTTGAGAAATTTACACTCGGTCCGCGCGCACCGACGCTTTCTGGGATTCGCTCGCACTCGTCTCACATGGAGAATTCCATCTTGGACATTGAGCTCACGTGGGCTTCGTCGTGCGAAATCATCGTCACGTTGTACGCGTTTGGGATACGATTTCCGGTGTCTTTACGCCAGCTTCAGCTGAAGTGCTTGGTGCAAGTGACTTTTGATCCGTTGGTAGATATCATTCCATGTCTCGGTGCGATCGAAGCTTGCTTGATGGGTATGCCTGAGATTTTGGACTTTGGATTGTTCCTTCCGGGCGGAATCGATCTCATGGCGCTCCCCTTCATGCACGGTTTCGTCAAGCGCACCGTGAAATCGTCCATCGAGAAGATGCTCTTATATCCTTATAAACTGCACATACCCATAATGGAGGCCAGCGGTATCGAGGAGTCTTCGACGGGGATGATGCGAATTAGATTCCTGAAGGGAAATGCGTTCTACAAGCGACGCAACTATAGCCGCCTCTCGCGCAAGAAAGGCAAGGCTTCTTCTTCTTCGCTGATGCGAAACATGCTCAAATCGGACAATTACTTTATCAAGTATTGGACTCGCGAGCAGCGCCAGCTGAGTACACCACCGCGTTTAGGAGACGCACCGAGCTGGGATGGCGTCGAAGACTCGTTTGTGTTGTGCGATCGAGAAACTCCCTTGACGTTCCGCCTCCTTAAACAGGGCGCCGAGCGTATCTCCAACTATGGCGAGGCATCGATCACGTGCGGAGAAATCGCCGATCGCGGACCAGGTCCGATTGTTCTCGAACTCCCTTTCATCGATCCAACGTACTACAAGAAAGAGTGCCCACTCGAGTATTTCGCCGCCGCCGACGGCTACACGCACGAACAAATCATGACTCGCATCAACGAAATCACCGAGTGGCACAAAAAAAGCGAAGAAGAAGCGGATGAGGCGCGCATGAAATACTTTTACCGATGCGTCGAGGAACAGAACAAGACGAAAACACCTGGTGGGAAAAAGTTCATGCACCCGACGATGACAGTCGAGCTCGAGTACATCGACACCGGCGCTCCGGATGAATTCGATGAGGATTACGAGCAAGGTTTGCTCACCGTCGAACTTCTCGAAGGTCGCAATTTGCTTCGTGTCAAGGACTTGCCGCCGAATCCCATGGCTCACGTGTCTTGTGCAAAGCAAACGTACACGAGTGCGCGCAAATTGAAGACTTCGCAGCCCAAGTTCAACGAACGTTTCGTCTTTTACAACGTCCTTCCAGACGTCGACCCGCTCAGAATCGAAATCAGAGGTTTTGAAGTCTCGCTCGGCTTTGTGGAGATCGACGTCTCACTCGTCCGCGAAAACGTCATAATGAAGGACTTTTTCAAGCTTCAAGGCGTAGCCAAGGGTGAGATCGAACTTTTGCTCCAGTACGCTCCGATGTCCACGAAAAAAGCGGTCCACCGCATCCCGGACTTGTAAATCACCATAATCGCGTCATTCCGCGCCTCCTCGACGACGGTCGCGCTCGTCGCGCCCCGCTAGCCGCGCGTCATGCCTCCGACGATGCGTTTCGAGCACTCGAGCCCGACCGCGCGGCTATTTCACTCTCCCGCGACGGTGAAACCGAGCACGTGGTCGACGGGGGAAAGAACGCTTGACGATTCATCTTCAACCGCCGTCGACGAACTCGACGCCGCGTCCTACGCCCGCGTGCTCGAACGAAGAATCGCGGAGCTGGAAGAAATCGTGGAAAAAACGCGAAATACCACCGGTGATGGGAAGTACGCGGCGATGGAGGCGAAGTGCGCGGCGTTGCGGGCGGAGAACGCGAGGCTCAAGGCGACGACGTCGACCGCGGCGCCGCTCCGAGACGTGACGAACGGCTCGCGAGCGCGGGAATCGACGCCGATGCGAGCGTTGAAGAGTCGATTGAGTGAATCCACGGCGGCGATGGCGGTCGAGAACGAACTGCGGGTGGAGTTGGCGAAGGCGAAATCGACGGCGGCGGCGGAGAGCGCCCGCGCGGAGAAGCGGTTTAATAAAGCTTTGGAGACGGCGTCTGAAAACGAAGAGTGGCTGGCGAGCGCGCTTCGAGCAAAATGTGATGAAGTTGAAAAGAGTGAGGCGAAGAGGCGAGGCATGGACGCGAGAATGGGCGAATTACAAGACGCCTTGCGCGTCAGCGAATCGCGTCTTCGCGAGGCGTTGAACAACCTCGATGAATATCGCGCAGAGGTCAAATCGTCCATCAAACGCGAGAAAAAGCACGCAAAAATCATGCACGACAAGTATAAGGCGTGTAAGCGTGAAAGAGCGCAGCTTGAAGCGGAAGTTGACGCGCTGCGTGAACTCGCGTCGACGCCTCCGCCGGATGCGACGCCCGGGTCGGTTTCCTACACCCGCGCCGCGGAATCCGCCGTCAAAATCGCATCATTCGCGATGGAGTACCCTTCCCCATTCGCCGCCTTCGCCGTGGCTTTATTCCACGCCTTATCTTGGCTCTTTCTTCGCCGCGGACCTACCACAAGTCGTTCCAGTGTCCTCGCGCCCCCCGAGCGCTTCGACGTCTCCGGCTTCCTCACCGTTTTCCCTTAGTCTCTCTCTTCCTATCTCCCTCGTGTCGTCGCATTCATTATTAATTTATAATCCTTTCGAACGCGCGTCGTCGTCCCTCGCGCGTCGTCGTCCCTCGCGACGTCCCGCTCGCGCGGCCTCGCCTCGCGTCCCGAGGGCTGACGTCAGCCGACGTCACGCATCCATCGCGCGCTTCACAATCCGTCGCGCGCCGCGAACGCGCCCGACGCCGATCGAATGCACGCCGCGATGACGCACGCGATGACGCGCGCGATGCCGCCCGCGCGCGCGGCGCCCGCGCGTCGCGCGACGACGACGACGACGGCGCGTCGCGTCTTATCCGCTCGGTCCGCCGTCCGCGCGCGCGCGAGCGCGGCGATCGCGAGCCCGGACGCGCGCGCGAAGGAGGCGCAGGCGTGGATCGACGCGTGGAAGAGCGGCGCGAGCGCGGGCGCGGCGGGCGCGGCGGGCGCGGCGGCGGCGGCGACGACGACGACGTTTGAGCTGCGCCGCGGGTCTCGAAAGGTGTCCGACGAAAAGGAAGCCGCGCTGCTGAGCACGACGTCGTTCGGCACGATCGGTCTGAGCGTTGGATTGCCTCTGCTGCTGTACGGGTTCTGCGCGTACTTTTCGTTCCTGCCGGGGGCGGATATCTCGGCGTTGATGTTGATTTACGGCTTTCCGATTTCGCTCATCGGCTTCGCGCTGAAGTACGCCGAGTTGGAACCGTTGAAGCTCGTGACGTACGAGGACGCTTTGAAAGTGCGGGAGGAACAAACGACGCCGATCTTGACTCAAGTGCGAGGGGACGTGACGCGATACAGATACGGAGATGAGCAACATTTGGAGGAGGCGCTGAAGATTATTTTCCGCTTCAACCGACCGGGCGGTTTGCGAAGAAACCAAGCCCCCGAGCTCGTGGGGTTGTCCGAACAGATCATCAACGATCGTTACGCGTTGTGCCTCGAGTTCGATTCGCCCAAGATGGAGTTCACCGAGTGGACCGATCGCGTGAGCAAGATTACGACGTTTTTCGGTCCGGGCGTCATCGCCGCGGCGACGCGCATCGACGGCGACGAGCACAAGGTTGAGATCGCGTTGATCACCACCGGCGAGGGCGGCGGGGAGATGCAAGACATGGAAGTCTTACCTCCGCTCGCCCCTGGACAACCCGCTCGATACGTCAAGCGCGGTACCGCGTAATAAAATCCTTTGTAGTACACGACACCGATTCGCCTCGACTCGCCGCAGACGCCGCCTCGCGCGCGCGATGACCGCGCCCGATCTCTCCCGCTTCGACGAAGGCTCGAGCGATGAGGACGATTTCATCGCTCGCGTGCGCGCGCGCGAGCTCGCCGAGGGCGCCGACGACGCGAGCGCCGACGCCGACGCGTCGCCGCCGACGACGAGCGGCGGCGGCGGCGACGATAAAACCGACGCCGACGCGCGCGTGAGCGCGAATCGCGCGTCCAAGCTCGAACGCGCGCGAGAAAAGAAGCGCAAGGCCAAGCAAGCGCGCGCAAAACGGCGTAAACTGGAAGAGGGACGACCGCGAGGAACGGACGAGACGGAAGGCGGCGGCGACGCGGCGAACGCCGACGACGAAGACAAGGTGTTCCACGGCACGTTTAACGTCGAGGGCGTGGTGATGAACGACGAATTAGTGCTCGTGGATAAAAAGTCTAAAGCCGTGTACTCGAGCACGGAGCGTACGGCGAATGGGGAACACGTCAGGATCGGGACGTGGGACGACGCGACGCAGAGCTATACGTATTGGAAACCGGCGGAGAAGAAAAAGGATGAGAGAAAAGAGAAAGGGGCGGTTTTGAACGAGCGTGGGGAGACGATACCGGCGATCTTTAAGGGGAACGCGAAGTTAGCGGAAGAATTTAAGGCGCCGGCGGAGGTTGAGCATCCGTTCGAGACGGATGCGGACGACCACTGCGAGACGTCGCCTGAGGCGCACGAAAACGTAGCGAATTTCTTAAAGGCGGCGTGCGGGCGCTTGAATAAAACGCCCGCCGATCTGGTGATTTATGACCCTTACTACTGCGCCGGAGGTACGCGAAGGAACTTGGCTTTGATTGGATTCACGAACGTCATCAATCGCAACGAAGATTTTTACAAAGTCATCGAAGAGGGGCGCGTGCCCGAGCACGACGTCTTCCTGACAAATCCACCGTACTCTGCTGACCACATAGAGAAGTGCGTGACGTTTGCGGCAGAAAATCTTGCTGCACACGGCCGTCCGTACATGCTGCTCTTGCCCTCGTACGTCATTCACAAGGATTACTACCTGCCCGCGTTGCTCACGGGCGGCTCGCGAGGGAAGGAAAAGGCGAAATCGCTCGAGCTTCAGCGCAAAGACGAGGAAAACAACGAAGATGACGTCGAGGAGAATGGCGATGGTATCAAGCGTCACGGTGGTGGTGCCGCTCGAGCGCAAATCTTGCCATTCTACATCGCGCCGAAGAAGCGTTATTATTATTGGACACCCAAGGCGATGGTGAAGGCGCGCGCCGCCAAAGGTCAAAGCGAAGAAAGCGCCAAGGCGCGTCGCAAGCGAACGCACATAGGCGCCCTGGGTGAACGTACCTCACCGTTTCTGTCGTTCTGGTACTGCTGTTTCGGGTCGATGCAGCGCGATGTGTTGGCGTGGCACAAAAAGTTGCCTCGTAGCGAAGTTTGGGGGTACGTGGTGGCGCGACACCCGAACGATTTGCCGCTCGCCGTGCTAGACGAATGGGATCCGCGCAGGATCGCCGCCATGGAAAAAGCCAAGGCCGATGGAGTGGAAATCCCGCAGCTTAGTTCGTACGCCGGTTTTACCGGCGCCGCGCAATCCCCAGCCAAGAAGAAATTCTACAAATGAAATCGTTTTACAAGCCTGCGTTTTACAATGCACAAATGCCTAGATAGAATACAACACGAACACATTATCACTCGTTCTCCATGCCACACGCGTACACGAGCATCGCTGCGCGCGTAGAGCGTGGAAAACCACCGGAGGTGAGTCTATGAACCGTTAAGCTTTGAACCTTCGAGTCGCGAAAACGAGCGCCTCTACACGCGAAGAATGGTTAGAAACAAACGCCGTTCGACGACGAACGCGCGCGCGCGCGACGACAACACACGCACCTTGCACCGACATCGGAAGCTCTGAAATATCGACCGAGATATCTTCCGCGAAGATCGGCAAATCGCACAGCGTGAAGAGCAAATTTGGTTCCTCTGAGATCGCGTAAATCGTATCCTCGTCGCTCTCCGAAGCCCAAATCCGCGTGATGCACGCTTGCGTGCGCCGTATGCGATCTTCCAAATCGTCACACATCAACAGTTTCGGACAATCCATCACCATGGCGCTAATCTTTCCCACCTTAAACGCCCCTCGCAGCGTCAACAAGTTCGCCGTCGCCCTCGCGATGTCGCACGTCGCCACCTCCGTGCACCGCCCCACGAGCGCGCCCACGTTCATTCCCGGCACCCCTCCCAGCGCGCGCTCCAACCGATCGAACTGCACCATCAACTTTTCGACGTCTTGAAAGTACGCGTCCCCGATGTACAGCTCCCTCGCCGCGCGCTCCGCGTCGAGCGTTCGCGCGCCCTTCCCCTTCAAAAACTCCTCCACCCGCACGCACTCGAACGCCGCGCCGCGTCCGTCGCCCGCGTCGAACGTTCGCGCGAGCTCCGCGCGCGCCTGTTCGTTCGCCATTCGCGCGGCCTCGGCGAGGATCTCTCTCGCTTCGTCGATCGCCGCGCGCAGTTCGTCCTCTCGCATGCGTCCATCGTCGTCGTCGTCGTCGTCGTCGTCGTCGTCCGCGCGCGCGCGCGCGACGCGCGTCGCTCGACGACCGCCCTTTCGCGCGCGTCGCCTCGCGCGCGCGCGCGTCGGCGCCGCCGCGGCCGCGCGTCCGCGCGCGCGCGACATCGTCTGCGGCGTCGCACTTCGCGGCGTCGCACTTCGCGGCGCGCGCGCGGACGATCGACGCGCGCGACGCGCGCCATGGCGAGCGACGCGAGCGAGGGCGCGAGCGACGCGCCGGGCGCGCCGTCGGCGTACCCCACGAACGCGTCGGCGTACGAGCTGCTCGAGGAGATCGGGCACGGCGTGAGCGCGACGGTGCGCGCGAGGCGAACGACGCGACGCGACGCGACGCGACGACGACGCGCGAGACGACGCGCGCGCGATGACGCGAGACGGACGCGGGACTGACGGGCGAGCGATGGTGTCGGCGCGCGACGCAGGTGTGGCGAGCGCGATGCGCGACGAACGACGAAGTCGTCGCGGTGAAGGTTTTGGATCTCGAGGAACACGAGCCGGAACACCTGGACGAGATCCGACGCGAGGCGCAGACGATGAGCATGCTGAGTCATCCGAATTTGGTGAAATATTATTGCTCGTTCGTGAACGAGGCGTCGCTTTGGGTGGTGATGCCGTATCTCGCGGGGGGATCGGCGCTGAATTTGATGAAGTGGTCGCATCCGGGAGGTTTCGAGGAACCCGTCATCGCGTGCATCGTCAAGGCGGCGCTCAAGGCGCTGGATTACTTTCATCGTAATGGGAATATTCATCGAGACATCAAGGCTGGGAACATTTTGGTGGATGAGAACGGGGCGGTGAAGCTGGCCGATTTCGGCGTGAGCGCTTCGTGTTGGGGTTCGGGAGGCCGACCGCGGTCGCACCAGACTTTTGTCGGCACGCCGTGCTGGATGGCGCCAGAGGTGATGGAGCAAGAGAACGGGTACGATTTTCACGCCGACATTTGGTCGCTCGGGATCACGGTGCTGGAGTTGTGCCACGGGCACGCGCCGTTTTCCAAGTATCCGCCGATGAAGGTGCTCTTGATGACGCTTCAAAACCCAGCGCCGACGCTCGAAGAGCAACCCGAAGACGGTCGGCATTTCTCTCGCGCCCTTCGCGAGTTCGTCAGTCTTTGCCTGCAAAAGGATCCGTCCAAGCGCCCGCCGGCGAGCAAGCTTTTGGAGCACAAATTTTTGAAGGAGGCGAAGAAAGCCGATTGGCTCGCGAAGACGTTGCTCGAAAACATCCCTTCTCTGGGCGATCGCACGCGCATGCTCGCCGAACGCGAGGCGAAACGGCGCGCGGAATCGAACGCCGTGGGTGAGGCGCAAGCGGAAGCCGCTTCGAACGAAGCTTACAAGCACGGGGTGTCTAATTGGAATTTTGACGTCGACGAATTGAAGGCGCAGGCGGCGGCGATGGACGATCCCGCGGTGGCTGAATCCGACGCCATCGCCGCGGCGAACGCGCTCGAAAACATGCACATGGGCGAAAAGAGGAGCGTCGAGAAGAAAGGCCGATTCGAAATCATCACCGAAGACGCGCCCGAGTCGTCGGCGACGTCGCAAACGGTGCAGCGACGAGGACGGTTTGACATCATCGAGGACAACCAGCGCGGCAGCCGAAGCACGTCTCCCACGCGCGCGAGCTCACCCGCGCCGGGCGTTTCGCGCACAAAGAAGGCGGTACAAAAAGGTCGATTCACCGTGCACTCCGAAGCCGGCGCGGACGACATGGGCGTGGATCTACGCTACTTTTCCGAAGTCGCGCAATCCGCCGCCTCCGTCTCCGCCGCCCTCCGCGATCTCTACGCCCAAGCCCAAGCCCAAGCGACCGCCATCGCCGAGCTTCGCGACGAGAACGCCCGTCTCCGCGCCCGCGTCGCCGAGCTCTCCGAACGCGCCTAGACGCGCGCTTCACATCGACTCTGTAACATCACCCGACGCCGTCTCGCGTCTCGAACCCGTCGTCCTCACTCCCCCGGAATCATCTCGTACGACCACCCGCGCGCGCCTCGCGCCGTCATCCACATCACCGTCGTCGCGTACCCTCCCGCCAGCGCGCACATCCCTCCCACCACCGTCAGCGCCGTCGTCGTCCCTCGCGCCGCGTGCGCGTCCGCCTCGATCGCGCCCAGCGCGAAGAGCGCGCGCGTCCCGAGCATCGCCGTCCCCAGCGCGAGCAGCGTCGGTCCCAGGCACTTCGTCTTCGTCGGCAGTCGCGCCCACGCCCGCGCCCGCGCCCGCGCGTCGCTCTCGTCGTCGTCGTCGTCGTCGTCGTCGCGCGCGGGATCGCGGAACTGGT